>AKVG01000012.1_pt1 | contig 16662 bp, 19 predicted proteins | sample 248631 | NCBI WGS metagenome assembly AKVG01 (sample SAMN03295113, study PRJNA81851) | hypersaline lake metagenome | isolation source: aqueous lake water sample, post-0.1 um filtrate containing the viral fraction | place: Australia: Lake Tyrrell in northwestern Victoria
CTCGCGCGGCTCGTTGAATCCTGCTTTGAAGTTTTCCCAGCTCATGCGTCCCACCTTGCATACTGCTCGTAATACTCGTCGAATCTTCGGAGGTAGGCGCGCAGGTTCGGGATGCCCTTCGCGGCCTGTGCTGCGCTTACCGTCTCGCCAAACGTGATGTCGCGGCCGGTTTCGTAAGTCTGCTTGATATAGGCGGCGGTGCCGGGTCCACCTTTCCACAGCGTGGCCACCGAGCGACTGGCGTTCTTGCAGCCAACGAGCCGCGCTTTGTATCGGTCCACGTAGCGCAAGAACGCATTGATTGCGGCGGGGCCGTCGCCCATTAGCGCTTCGGTGGTGTCCTTGCCGTCGTCTTCAAATCCAACATCGATGCCCGCCATGCGCCCCATCTGGAGCAGCCCGCAGAACTGTGAGCCGACGCGCCGAGCTCGCGCATTGCCTGCCGACTCGACACGGATGAGCGCAAGCACGGTCTGCACGTCGACGCCCTCAATGTCGTAGTCCTCGAGTGCCGCCTCTACGTCGTCAGCCCATTTCAGAACGTTGTCTCTCACGGCCCTGCCCCCACTGGTTGGATGTCTTGAAGTTCCATGCGCGCAAGCAGCGTGTCGAACTGGTCACGAGGGGTGACCGCTGCTGCCTCGCCCACCTCAAAATCAGAGCCCTTGAATTGCCGCTTTAGTGCGTCGAGGCTCGCTGAGTTGCGGCCCTTGACCGGACAGCTTGCGCCGACGTGGGTCGCTGGCTCGGTTCCCGTTGCGCTGATACGAACCGCGAAAAACCCGTCGGAGTCGGCCGGATTGCCCGTGATCTGAGCCGCCGAATTGGACGCCCGAGCTGCGTCGCCAACCTCCACGATGAGCGCCATGCGATACGTGTACTCCGTCACAACGTACCCCACTCACTGCTGAGCCAGTTGTTGACCTGCGTTGTTTGCGCTGACGTAAGCTCGCTCGCATACACGACGATTTCCGCAATCTCACCGTCGAACGGCGCGCCGCCCGTATAGAATGCTCCAAACCTCAGGCCGCTTGATGCCGTCTGCGTGCCCGGCGAGCCGGTGGCTCGGACCACTCCGTCGGTAATCAGTTGAGAGTCGGTCCGTGGATTGTCAAAACGACACTCGAACGTGGTCCACGAGCCGCGAACGTCGAACGATGCCGCCCGGTTACTTCCCGCGAATAGCGCAATGCCGGATGCGCTCAGGTTGTACAAGATGTTGCGGTCCGTGCTCGCCAGTCCGCCGAACACTGCGCCCTGTGCTGCGCCTGCGGTGTAGCGGGCGACGATAAAGTAGGTCGCCTCCGTTCCGAGCGTAACCGCGCTCGCGTCGAGGAAATCATCCACGCCGTCGAAATCGATTACGGTGAGGCTTGAGACTGTCTGCTTGGTGGGCTGGTTGGCCGTTGTCGCTTGTACTGCCGTGTCGCTACTGTGCCGATCCGTCCACGTGGTCACGGGGTCGCCGTCGCTCAGCCCGCTCAACGATTTCGCCGACCAGTTCCACGACGTGATTCCGGAGAACTCGGGCGCAGCACTTGCGGTTTCTTCCACAAGGTCAGCATTCTCCCCGGTCTGTGTGGGTCCCGCGATGATGAGCCCCGACTGCGTGACGGACTTCACCACACCCGTCTGCGTCGGACCGTCCAGAATCTCCCCCGTCTGCGTCACCCCCACGTCATTACCTCACGCCGACGAAGAGGCGAGGATGCGAAGCACGCCCTTCTTTACGGTGAACGTCGTTCCGCTGCTGATGACGAAGACCTCATACTCGAAGTATCCCGGCTCCTGGTCCGTCTCCGTTGATGTGAGGTTGATCGTGATCTCGCCCGACGCTGCGGTCGTGACGTCAATCTTCGACGAAGCCGTTCCGCTGTCGATGTCGACAACGAGAGTCGTGTCAGAATCCCCCCGACGCCACATGTGCAGATGTGCAGCGTAGCCCGTCAGATCGAAAGCCGAGCCGCCCTTGGTGACGTTAATCACCCAGTCATTAAAGGCGTTGCCTTCATAGAAATCGAAGTCGTAAGCCGCCATGCGTCCCCCCGGACTTTTTGCGGTGTCGTGAATACTCTACCATCTAGGTCGTCCAACTCCAAGAACCCACCCCTCGGGGGCATCATGAAATATCTGACCGTTTTACTTTTCGCCCTGCTCTTTGCCGCCTGCGGCGATACTCAAGATGAGCCGAGCCTCGCCGAGTGCGTTGTCTCGTGTGAGCAAGGGCTCGACCAGTGCAAACACACCTACGACTGCGAAGCTGCATGTCAGGCCGATCGCCAGCTTGAGCGGGCATGTCCCAACCAAACCGCCGAAGATTCGTGCTACGTTCGCTGTGTCGACAAGCTGGTCCCCGACGATGAAATATCGGGCGACCCGAACCGTTGCATGATGGTTGATTCCATCTGCTCCGAACGCTGCGCCGAGCTGTACGCAGGCTGCGAGGAAGACATGAGCTGCCCCGACGTGCCTTTCCCCGGAAATGTCGAGTGTCAGTAGCCACGGGGTAAGCTCGCGTCGTCGGATGCTGTGAGTCGGTACTCGTGCCCGTGGTCTGCGTAAACCGTGCCCGTACTCGGCGAGCTGGTTGAGCGCCCTTCAGCGTAGACCGTGATCGTGCGCGGAGGTTGTCCCGCCGTCCCGCCCGCATCTGCATCCGCCGAACTGATCGACAGACTTCCCGACAGCACCTCCACACCCGAGCCTGATGGAGTCAGCGTAATCGTGCCGAGCGTCGTCGAAGCTGATGATGCGTCTTCGGCCACAATCGTGTAGCGGACTTCGCAGATCTCGACGACCGCAACGAACTCGAGGATAACAATCGTGCTGCTGCCGTTCTGTAGGTCACGCTCCAGCGAGAGGCACGGGTGCCACGCCGACCAATCCAACGACGTGCCCGCACTGGTCTGCGTGAACGTCCCCGAAGTTGTCTGGAAGCTGGGGTCGTCGGTGTCAGGGAACGGGTAGAGCCCCGGAATGCGTGCTCCTGACTCGGCAAACTCGCGATGATTCGCGCGCAGAATCGTGCGCCAGTCCTCAGCGTCGATGTCTTTGGTGATGAGGTACTCACCCCGCACGAACGACGGGAATTCCGATGGGATCACGGCACTCATTGCGGAACCTCCCAGACTGTCAGACCGGTCGTCATGCGGACCAGCCACTTGGCCAAGTGGAATCCTTCGGAGCCGTCGCCCCAATCCACATTAGCCACGGGATCATAACCCGGCTCCGTGCTCCCGTCGCCGAGCTCCAGCGTGAACCGAAACCGCAGCATTCCATAGTCGGTGTCCGGGTCCCACGTGATGGGGACCTCAAGTGTGCGCCGGGTGATCAGCTCACGGTCCTCGGGATAGAGCAACCCCTCCTTGTAGACGTACGAGTCACCGCCGCCGCCGTCTCGAAAGTCGCGCACGCGCAACCGCTCTTGAAGCAGTGCCGTCCATCGTCCCGACTGGTCGGTGAGGAAGTGCTCGACCTTCTGGTCTTCAACCTCGGTGGCGATGTTTGACCACGCACCTGTGCTTGTGTCGAACTCGTCAACATAGAGCCGCATCCGCCACGTAGCTCTTGAGGTCGCCGGTAGGTCGCCACCCCCGGCCGCGTACGTGCGGACGTAGTGGTAAATCAGCTCGTTGACGCTGAGCCTGATGGTCGGATTTTTCGACGTAGGCCTGATGGCTGCTTGGTCGACAAGGATCTCAGCCGTCGACCCAGTCGAGTCGAACACTCGCGTGAATCGCTGGCCGTACCCGCTTGGCCAGGACTCTTCGGGACCCAGTGTACCGCGAGGTCCGACATACAGCGCACGCGGTCGCGAGTGCACGCCAAGGATATTGTCGACGTGCTGCCCGCTCTCGGCTGCTCCCACGGTCACATTGGCGCGGTAGGCTCGCGGGCTCAGCTTCCGATACAGCCCCGACGACCCGCTATACTTGAATTCGATCGACACGCCTCGGATACAGACGTAGGAAAGCGGCCACAATTCTGGGTCGATGCCGTCGCTGATGGCGCCACCTGGTACCGCGGGGCGCACGTACATCTCGCCAGCGTTCAAGCTGATGAGGTGGTCGAAGTCGTTCTCAGACGTGTCGGTGTCGCCCAGCCGAGTGAACTGAAGCGAGGGATCGTTACTCGCCTGCACGGTGTATGTCCCGGCGGGGTACATCGTCGCGTCGGAGGCGACCTTGAGCCGCGTACCCTGCCCGTCCGCGTCGGTCGCCGACTGGTAGAGTAGCCCCGAGCCTGCCTCGCTGCGCACGTCGATGAAGAAGTCCGTCACCACCGGCGTCTCAAGCGGTCGGTCGAGCGTCCATTCCACGAGTTCTTCGCCCGCGTCGTTGCCCGCGTTGGGCGCAAACTTGACTGACTTCTCACCCAGTCCTCGCAGCCCGATGGTCAGCTCCACATCTTGGCTGTCCCCCTCGGTGTCGTCGATCTCCACGAAGAAGCGCACACGCACCGACTCGAGCCCGCCCTGTACCTCCCACGGGACCTGTAGGTACGTCGCGCGCCTGAGCGTTGCCACCGGGCGGATACCGCTGCTGCTCGCGTTGTTCTTCGAGTTGCCCGAGATCGGCGTGAAGGAGATAGCATCAGCGTTCTTCCACAGCTCCGACTCGTTGTGCCTCAAGATGTTGTCAACGTGGCAGTCCAGCGGGGAGCCCCCGCCGCTGTCCGTGATCATCTCGTCGAACATGCGGATAAAGCCCTGCGCCGCGATGGTCGAGCCCGTCTCGGGTCCGCTCGCGCCCGTCACCCCGAGAAAGCCGCCGTAGGGGTCCGGGTCCTCGGTGCCCGTCGTCGTCGTCAGCGAGCCCGAGGTGGCGAAGAAGGCATACGGCCGGACCGTCGACGAATACCGCGTGTCGTTGGAGTACTCATCCGAGTAAGCAAGCCGCACATAGTTGACACCCACCGTGGGGGTCGACGCAAAGGCTAAATTGATGTCGATGTAATCGCCGGTTCCATCGCTGCCGATGGCTGTGACCGAGCGCACGGTGCTTCCGATTGCGCTACCGTCAATCCAGCCGAGCCGGACTTCATCGCCTACCGTGAAGGTCTCGTTGTCCGAGGTATCGTTGCCGTACTGCGAAGACGCGAGGCAGTAAAGCCGGGTTCCGGAGCCTGCTGTGCCGCTGATGAACATGGCCGGGGCTCGCTCACGCGCGAAGGTTCCCGTGCGGTAGGCCATGAGCAGCACGTCGAGCTCCGCGGTAAAGTTGTGCATGTTGAGCTTGCGCGACACGATGAGCCCGATGAGGTCGACACGGCCCTCCACGTCGGCACCGTTGACCACTTCGCCGTTTCGGTCGATCAGCACCCGGTTCTCAAGCGGAACGTTCTTGAAGCTGATCCACGCTCCGAGGTCGTAGCTGGTACCCGCGTGCTCTTCACTCGGTACCCGGACGGTGATTCGGGGAAGACCGTAGTGTCCGATCAGCGCGATGTTACTGAGCTGCTGGGCCACGCCGAGCGCCTTCTCCCTTGAAATGGCCTCGACGCGGTACTCATTCTGCGTATCGCTCAAGAGCTTGGTGCGCCGTGACGTTCCCTGACTGGTGACCGACACTGCCGACCCCGCGCGCCACGGAAGCTCGCCGATCGTCGCGATGAAGCTGTTGACCTGCGACGCGGCCGGGGGCTTCCATCCCCATGTGCCCTTGAGCGGCTGCACGGCGTTCGCCAGCGCGTCGGTATACGCGGCGATGTCGAGCACCTTGAGGCGGTCAATCGACAGTTTTCCCTCGCTCGTCTTGGTGTGGAAGAAGCCCCACGTGCGAAGCAACTGTCGGAGCTTCTCGCCGAGTCGCACCCGGCTTCCGTCCCAACCCCATACGAGATGGTCAATCGCCTCCCTCAACTCGGGCGTGTCGTCGATCACGGTCTCAAAGGCCGCAGTGTCGAGGTACTCTAACCCAAGCGCGAAGTCTTCACCTAGCGACTGGTAGAAGAACGACGAGTTGACCCGCCCCACACTCTTCAAAACGGTGAGGTCGAACGCCACCGGATGATAACGGTCGTTCGCGGCGAGCCTCCGCGTTGCCGAGATGTACTCGCCCTGCGAGGTGTTCTCGTCGCCCTCTCGGTCAATCGCCAGCACTTCCCAGACCGCATCAGGAAACGGTCGAGAAGAGAGCTCGCCGTCTTCGGCCTCGTCAAGTTCAAGCCTCGACCCAAGCCGCACCCGTTCCGGAGTCCGACTATTCAACCCTATCCATCGGTCGTCCCCGTCCTTGGTTTCAAAGGCGTAGACGAGCGCGTCGTTTACCTGGATGGCAATCCCTCGCTCCGTGCCCGACCCGAACGCCTCGGGCAGCACCCGGCTCTTGATGTAGCTCCCATCCAAGTCTCGGAGCCGTGAACCGTAGACGAGCCGGTCGGATGACTGCGTGATTCCTCCCGTGCGCGCGAGGTCGTTTGGCGTGCGGTTCCCCTCCGCGTTAAGCAGTGCGGAGATCTGATCCTCGGTCGTGATGCTGATGGTCTCAGCAGAATCGGACCGAATTTCTTTGATGTAGGCTTTGCCAATGACCGTCACGGCGTCCGTGTCGAGGTTGTACCGGACGAACGTGATGAGCCTCGCCTCCCACTTGGGAAGCCACGCATAGGCGTTGAGACCGCTGTCGTGTCCGGTCGCCTCGCTGCCGAAGTACCCCCTCGTGGAGCCCGTGTAGCTGCCAGCGGAATACGTCCCGCCGAGCTTGATGGCCTCGTCTCCAATCCAGACCACATCGCCGCCGAGCGTCGAGTCTCCAAGCGGGATGTCCGTGGCCGAGCTTGTGATGTCGCTCGTAAGCGAGCTAACGGGAATGGTCTCGGTGCGCTGGAAGATCTTGGCCATCGCGTCGGAGCCATCGACCTTCAGCGTCATCGCTCCGCCCGTGAGCTTGCCGGTGAACGGGTCGATGCTGTCGACCTTGTCCGGCATGGGGCGAAGGGCTTGAACCCAGTCGTAGGCCTTGGTGCCGAGCGTGTCGATAGCATACGAGCCAGACGGTGGCGTGTGCTGGCCGTGATAGAAGATGTACCCGCCCGCCTCGCCGGTGGGGTCTCCCACGCTCTCGATGTGCACACCCGTGATATAGCGGTAGTTAGTCACTCCGGTCGCCCTCCAGCACCTGTACCGCGAAGCGCACGTCGTAGAACTCGCCGCCCATCTGGCTCATGTTGATGGCGTCTCGGAACCGCTGGGCGTTGTCGAGCAACCGCACGATTTCATACTTGAGCCCGCTTTCGTCTGCGTCGATCGTGACCGGGTCCATCTCATAGAAGACGATGATGTCGTCGCGCTTCGACATGCTGGTCCACAGCCGTTCAAAGCTGCCGTTGTCGTCCTCAAGCCCCGCGATGTCGCCGTAGGTGTTGCCCGACCCGCCGAAGTCGCTCGAGGCCTTGCCGTTGATCACGGCACCCGCCGGTTGACGACGCCACTCGAAGGCCCGCAACGTGCGCGACCCATAGTCAGCCTGGTGAAAGTTGTCTGCCCCCACGTCATCGGTCGCCGCCGAGATATCGCGCACCACGTTCCGGCTCGCCTCCCGCCTGACCCGCTGCGGAATCCACACCCCTAGCGGCTCGCGCGGCGAGGACAGCGTGAAGGTCGTCGTCGTCACCGCTGTCGACTGCGTAGCCGAGTAGCCGAGTAGCCGCGGGTCGAGCGTGCTGGCGGACCAGTCGATCCCCCACGGTGGCGTGTGCCCCTCCTGCGTAAGCGCTAACCCTCGACGGATTGCCCCCTCACCCTCGGTCTCGGTCGGCACGGACGCCTCAAACGAGTAGGTGCCAGTGGCCGCACTCGCGTTGAGAAGGTCCTCGATCGTCTTGTAGAGCCCGTCATAGCCCGTGTACTCAGTGCCCCGATAAGGCCAGTACGTGCCCGCGGGTATGGTCACCGTGGTCGTTGTGCCGTCTTCGTCGATCGCCAGTGTGCTCTCGGCAATGGTGACCGGGTAGGCCATTCGCGTGCGTCGGTCGGAAAAACTCACAGCAGCCTCCGCAGGTCGATGCCTTCTTGCCTCAGTGTGTCCTTGAGCCCGTCGGCAATCTGGCGCTTGACCTCGTTCGCGTCCTGAAGCTGCACGGATGACCCGAAGTCGATGGGAATGTTGATGGTCGACGGCCCACCCGAGTTGCGAAGCTTCTCGGCGAAGAGCTCGGCGAGCCGCTCTTGGCTGGCTTCAAAGTCGCGTTGCGTGACACGCGGCCCGGCGTTGTTGAGCGCCCCCGTGCTTGTGCCTGCACCGCCGCCTCCGCCTCCGCTGCCACCACCGCCGCCCGCACCCGCCGCGATCGCTGCATGTTCTCCGGCCGCCAGCCCCGCTTGGATAGCCCCACGAAAGTCGCCGATAGCCCCGAGCCCGATGGCTTCCGCCGCGTACTGTGCGGCGCGGATGACCGACAGCACTCGAGCCGACGCGCCAGCCATCTCAAATGCCCGAGACAGCGCACCGCCGAGCAGCTTGGCGTTCTCGATGTCGCCCTTGATGGCCGCTTCGCGCTTCTTCTTGAGCGCCTCAAGGTGCTTGAGTTCCTGCTGCCGCAGCTTCCGCGCCTGCGCCTGAGCGTTGCGCTCGGCGTCCGCCTGCTCCTTCTTGAGGTCGGCAACGCCCTGCTCATACGTCTGGATCGCTTGCACGGTCTGAAGCTTCGCTTCGGCCGTCGTGAGGTCGGCTTTCTCGATCTCCCAGATGGCAAGGTTGAGCTCGAGTTGTAGCCGCTTCAGCGTGTCTTCCTGTCGGACGATGTCGAGCTTGCGCGCCGCGGCCTCATTCCGGAGACGCAGTTGCTCGCGCTCCTGCTCAAGCTTGCGCAGCTTCTCCTCTTGGGCCGCGAGATCGCGCTCATCGGTCACACTTGGCGCGGGGCCAGTGCCGCCGCCTTCTGCATCATCGGCACTTGGTCCGGCCTCTCGTGCCTTCTGAAGCTCTGTGCGCATCGTGCGGATGCGTCCGCGAAGCTCTTCAATCCCCGCGTTAATCCGGTCCATCGTCTCGGGGGCGTCAAGCAGGGAATCAGCCATCCCCTCAATGTTGTCGCGCACCCCGGCCGCGTCCTTCTCGACGTCTTTGAAGGCGTGTGTCGCCAGATCATCCGCCGAGTCACTGAATGAACTGAGCCCGTCCGACGCGCTGCGAAGCGACTCGGCAAAGTCCAGCCCCATGAACTCGGCAACCTTTGCGGCACCGTCGAAGAACTCCGACCACCGCTTCGTGACCATGCTGATCACCTTTGAGCCGAGCGCGAGCAGCCCTTTGCCGACAACCTTCACGCCGCCCCACAGCGCCTGGTACCACTCGGACGCCACGCGGACATACGTGATCATCCCCGTGAACACCGGCGACAGTCCTTGCAAGACGTCCATCAGGCCGAACGCAGCGCTAATCGCCTTGTCCACACCCATGAACACCCACTCGCGGATCGTGTCGCTGTTGGCTTCGACCCAGCCCTCTACGTCTCGGAGTGCCTTGGTCAGCACGTCAAGCACTGGCTCGAATGCGCCCGATTCGCGGATAGCGAGCCCGATAGTCTGCTGAAAGTCACCGTAGGCGTTGCTCAGGTTCTTGGTGGATACCTGGAGCGGGTCGAGCGCGGTGAGCTGGTCGCCAAACTTCGCGGTCATCAGCTCTTGGATTTTCGCCTGCCGCTCGCCCGCGTCCGTCATCGCGGTGAGTGCCTGCTGCTGTTCCTTGGTCAGGCCAAGCAGTTCTTTCGCCGTCTCGATCTCGCCGTTGTAGGCTTTCTGGATGGTCTTGGCGGTTTCACCAACGTCTTTGCCCGACTGCGCCGACGCGGCCAGCGCAAAGCCAAGATCCCGGTTTGCCTCTTCCGCCGTCTTGGCTTCCTGCGCCATCGCGTTCATTGAGCTCAGCGCGTTGGTTAACGCCTCGTCACCGACCCCCGTCTGTTTGGAGAGGTCCGCGACCGTGGAGTTGTATTGTCGGGTGAGTTGCGCAGCCTGTTTGCTGGCGACCCCGAGCGAGCGCAGAGCTGCGGCCTGCCTGCCGTTTACCTCGGCTTGCTCGGCCCCCGCTTCAATGCTGTCGATGAGGAACCCGCCGAGCGCCTTGAGCCCCAACGCCAGACCGGCAACGGCTGCGGTGCCCGCCAGCACGGCCGGGTGAAATGCCCCCTTCATGACACCACTGAATCCGCTCGCCGAACCCTTCGCAGACGAGAGCCCCTTGCCTGCCTTGTCGCTGCCGTCGCCGACCTTGTCGAGGTCACGCTCCGCAGACTCCGCGCCCTCCTCGGCACCCTTGAGCGCACGGGTGAACTCGCGAAGTTCCTTCGTGAGGGCTGCGATCTCGGATTCCCCCGAGTCGCTATCTACCTCAAATCTGAGTCCGATTTCCTCGGCCACGTTAGTCCCCCAAAAGTTCCGCGAGCTCGGCTTGGTCGCGCCGCTTGCGCTCTAGTCCGAGCCGTTCGCTGTGCACCTGCAACTCAATCTCGCCGATCTGAATGGCCCACCACGGTGCGGTATGGTCGACCCTCAGTTCCCACGACGTGCTCCCCCAAACGGAGAAATACGTTTCATACAGACTCTGCGCCTCGGGGTCGGCACCCCGCAGCTTGCAGCCTTGCGTGTCCTCCCCTATTCCTGAGCACTTGGCGCAGGGGCACCCGTCCCGGAGGACTCGGAGGAGGCTGGCGAGTTTCCCTTGACCTCCTCGCGCAATCCCGCGGAGTTCTTGATCGCCGCAGCGAAGTGGAGCAGCTCAGTCGTGCTGTCGAGATGCAGGCAGATGTGGATGAGGTCGTCGCGGTCGAGCTGGTCAACCTCAATCGGCTGGCCGTCGGGATCCACAAGCCCCTCAACCTTCGTGATGTGATCGGCGCAGAACTCGGCGAGCGGTTGCAGATCCTCCCGCGCAATCTCTAGCACGAGAGGCTTCGAACCCTCTTCCCAGACCGCGGCCTCAAGCTTGCGCCCGAAAATGACGAGCTTCGCCTCCAGCCTCGACCGCTCGCGCTCCACCGACAGAATCGCATCCGTAGATGGCTTGCAGTAGGTGAAGACGAGCTGGTCTTCCTCGGGTCCGACTGCGTACGTTCCGCCGTATCGGGTGCCTTTGCTCTTGTCGTAAACGAATGGCATTGGATGCCCCTATCAGGTGAAGGTGAGCGTGGCTTCGTCTTCGCCGTCTGCGCTGTTGGCGTTGCACATGAACGGCACGGCGTAGCTGTGGACATTGCCCTTCGACTTCGAGGGCTTCATCAGCTGCACGGCCGGGCAGTTAAGTGCCACCGTGTCCGTTCCGTTGGTCCAGCTTGCGACGAGCGCCGATTCCGTATCAGCCGCGAAGTCGGTGAGCGCAACTTCGAGCTCGTCGGTGTCGCGGAACGTCTTTGAGCCACCCATGCGGCTCGCCTCGGCCCGAATCAAGTCCACCTGGTCGAGCGAGTTCGCGCCCGTAATGTTGCGCGTCTCCTCAAGCGTCCAGTTGGTCTGGAATTCGAACTCTTGAAGCGCGAACGCGGTAGCTGCTCGAGTGTGCGTCATGTTCTGCGTGAGCAGCGGAGCCTTGCCCCCGGAGTAGCTGGACGGGTTGGTCGGTGCCGCAACTGCCGCCGAGTCCGGCGCGGAGTACAGGCCGATCCCCGTGAAGCTCAGGCGCACGTGCTGCTCGGCCGCAGCGGTCAACGTCATGTTGAGCCGCACCCCGGTCGCGATGTGTGTGCGGACCGTTCCGTCGGTCAGGTACTCGGCGAGGTACACCGTGCACGACGGAGCCGCCGACATCGTGTGATAGGTCACCCAGTTATACACGACGTCGGTCGATGCCGTGACGGTCTCTTCGGCGCCCGCAGCTTGGAGCAGGACATCGAGGCTCGGCGGCGGGTCGCCAGCGGACGATGCCTTCCCATACAGGGGAAGGTTGATCGTAACGTCGCAGTGCGAGCCGTAGCTCTCGTGCTCAAGCCCTGAGTGAAACGGTCTGATGGTGGTATTCTCCACCGAGATGCGCTCATGGCTGATGTCACTGTCCGCGTAGGCTGCGATCCAATCCCCGGTTGCCGGGTCCGAACCTCCAAATGCATCGGTGCCATAGGTCGTTTCCGACTTGGCTGCGAGCAACATGTATCTGACTTGCTTGTCTCCCATCTCTCCCCCCTTAAATCTCGTATGTGTGAGCCGGTACAAAGACCGACTGAAGTAGTCTGAATTCGACGATGCAGCCGCCGATCAGCACCTCGTCCTCTACATCTGGCACGAACGCAGACGAGCTGTAGTCGCTCGTGAGCGTCACGTCTTGGATTGCGTAGTTGTCGACGGCGTAGGCAAAGACGGTGTTGATCAGCGCTCCACAGTACCGTTCGCTGGCAAGCTGGACGTACTCGGACCGCGACTGCTGCTGCCGGTTCACGGTGGCAGGCTCGAAGCTTGCGGGCCCCTCAAAGACGATACGCACGCGCACGGGTAGCCGCGTTTCCATCGCCCGCTCGGTACCCTTGGTGGTGAGGTCGGCACTCACCGACGACTCGCGCACCTGCTCGATGAGGCACACCACGCCGTGCTCGACGATGATGTCTTCCGAAAGACGCTCGCCGGACAGGTGGTAGGCCTCAGGGTCAGGTGCCCGGAGCCCCGACGGAACGGTGAATTTGTCGAGCTCGCTTTGTAGCTTCTCCAGCAAAACGAAGTTGAGCCTTCGGATGGCCTCGGTCGTCGCGATGTTTTTCGCAATGTTTGGCATCAGAGCATATCCCGGAAGCTGCCGCGGGTGCCGCGTGCGTTAACCTTGTCGATGATGGCCCGCTGAATAAGCGTGATCAGCCCTTTGCGCTGGCTTTGCGTCATCGCGAAGATGTTGCGGCCGGGAAACGACTCGCCGAATGGGCCCGTGCCGCCTTCAATCAACGAGCTTGCGTGGTCGACTGCCGAGCCGAAGAACATCGAGGTAGGCGTGGCTGTAAAGCGATGGTCCTTGTCTCCTGAGTCGATCAACGAGGGCCGAAGCCGCTCGCCTTCCTCGTCCCACCACAGCACCTTGTCTGCGAGTTCCTGACCGAGAAGCGCCTTCTTATAGGCGTAGTACTTGGGTTCACCCTTCAGGCTTTTCCACGGGTCGCCGCCGTACCTCCCCAACGTGTCGAAGTTCTTGGCGAGATGCTCTAGAAGGTAGGGGTGCACAACGTCGCGCCAGACGTCTGACATATCGCCGATCGCCTCTCGCGCAACGCCCAACGTGCGGCTCATTGCCGCAACGCCACTACCCCCCACCCGAATCTTGAGCACGTCAGTCCCCCGCCAGTTCGAAGCGGTTGCGGCCTTCGGCGTACTCGACAGGCAGCGTCAGCACGTCACCTGGCTTGTGCAGCTTGCCCGACTCGTCGATGAACCTACCGCGCACGAGGCGGTAGCGCGCCGTCTTCGGCTCTTTCTTCGCCTTCTTCTTTTCGGTCTCACCACTCATGATTTCCCGCTCCCCATTTGAATTTCTTGGCCTTCGCGGGCTTGATGTTGGTCACGATTCGACCCTCGCCCGCGTGCGTCTCGAATGACGTGGCCCGCTGCCTCCACTCCTCCCGAACCTCGCGATACATGTCCATGTAGACGTTGCCCGTTTCGGTCTTGCGCTGCGTGATGAGCGCCATACCTACCGCGTAAGCGATGATGGCACCCTTGACCGTCTCGGTGTCCGCTTCGCTCAGGTCCGTCGACACGTCGAAGCTATCGCCCTTGCGTGAACGGATCAGGCTGTTGAGGTTCGCAGCCGCGCGTGTGAGCCACCCCTCGACCTTCGCCACCGTCACCCCGTGCGCGTCGTCTGATGCGCTAAAAGGCTGTGGGTCGGCTGACGGGTAGTCTGCGGCCACGTCGTCCGGGGTCAGGCTGTAGAGGTGGACCGCCATCACTCAACCTCGCCGCCGAGAATGTGCTCAACGTAAGCAGCTTCGACCGACGGCTTGCTACGCGCGGTCGGAACCTTGTCGATCTTGGAGAGGGCCGCGAGCTGGTCCTGGTATCCGGGGAGCTCGACCTCTTCAACGACCTCGACCACTTCGGTCTCAGCATCTTCTTCTTCGACGACCTCGACCAGCTTGACGCCGATTGACTCAAGCGTCTTCACCTCGGCAGGCGTCAGCTCGACCGGCTCGCCCTCAGCCTTGAGGACCTTCTTGTTGATGATGAGCCTCGATTTCGTTTGTTGCGTATAGAGCGCCATGCATTCCCCCCTCGGGTCAGTTGTCAGAAGCGCGAGCGGAGTCGAACCGCCCACGGGGCCTATCCCCGCGCCATTGGCTTAGGAGCCAGCGAAGTTGGTGAACGAGATTCCGTTCTGGACGTACGCGCGCCGGAAGCATCCGACCCACTCGGCGAAGAACGACTTCACACCCTTGTCCTTGTCCTCGTCCTCTTCATAGCGAAGGGGCGCAAACTCCATCATCTTCAGGTTCTCGGGGGTGCCGAGATAGAAGACGCCGTCGAACAGGTTGGCGAAACCACTGTCGAAGTCGCGTTCACCATTCACATACTTTGCCCCCCCGACGTACGTCTGGGTGATACCTTCGTCCATGAGCAGCTCGGCGATGCGGCTGAAGAGAACGTAAGGCGTACCCGACCCGGCCGCGGCACCGGTGAAGTAGTCGTTGAGTGAGATCTGTCGAGCTCGGTCGCGACCCATCACGCAGATGAGGTCCGAGCCGCCGATGGCGTCCTGAGCATCACGGATGTGCGTGATGATCGGACTCGTGTCGGTCGCCCAGCCTTCGCCGGACGGGATGCTGAAGCTCGAGACATCGGTGTCAGTCGCAGCCGTTCCGCTTCCGCCAACGATGTTGGCCAGAAGCTGGTCGCGAGCACGCATCACCTGATGGCCCGCAGCGAGCGACAGGTCATTTGCCGCCTGTACGTACTTTTCCATCTCGGTGAGGTCGTGCTTTTCGATGTCCTCGCCCCACTTGATCGGCGCGCAGTCGACATCGACGGTGTCCATTCCGGACCGGCCGCGCGGGTGCGGCTCGCCGAAGTTGACGGATGCTGAGCGGTCCCCGTCCGAGCCGTAGCCCAGCGGGACGCTCCACTTGCGCACCGACGTCTTTTTGTTTCCTACCGGCATAGTATCGCCGACGATCGACTCAGCCAGGTAACGGCTGAATTCGACCTTGTGATCTTCGAGAAACCCGTCCAATTCGGCTCGGGTCAGTGTTCCAGTGTTGAAGCCCATAGCTCCCCCCTTGCTGTTTCAGCTCGTTCAGTTGACCGTCTTGATGACCGGCAGAAGAATCTTTGCGTAATGCGCGATGCTTGAGGTGGTGGTGCCCCCGGCCTCTTCGGCGAGACCGATGCGAACGCGGCTTGCGGTCCCGGTCGCGGTGATCGCACGGCTGTTGGCGTCCGCCTCCACCTCGGAGCCCACGGTCAATGCCGAGGTGGTCCGAACGTCGCACGGCCCGGCGATGCACACGTTGACGTCATCACCGTTCGCAGCCGAGTGGAGCGTCACGCCCTCACAGTCGGTTGCGGTGGCGAGAACCCACGTGTTCGAACTCACCTTGACGAATACGCCGTCATCGAGCGCGGCCCCTGCGGGCAGCGTCAGAATCTGTTGTCCTTCATACTTGCTCATCTTGTCCCCCTATGGCCTCAAAGGCCGGTGTTGTTGGTTTACTTTCGTGCGGCAATCGAGGCTTCCGCCTGCGACATACCCTGCTTTCGGAACTGTGCGATCTTGCCCTCGATGGTGCTCGGCTGGCCTTCCGGCTTGCCGTCGTCGCCTCCGGGCTCGTCGGTCAAGAGCGTGGCCTTGCGCTTGCTCAGCTCGGCAACAGCCTGCTCCATCTTCCCGAATCGCTCCGAGAACATCTTGCGAAGCTCGGCGACGGCTTCAGCGGCAGCGACATCAACCGAGGGCGCGCCGTCTTCGCTGTACTCCTCTTCGTCGTCCCCGGCTTCGATTTCTTCGTCCATAGCCTCGACCTCTTCGTCGTCGTCCATCGCCTCCACGGTACCCAGCGCCGCGTCGACCTTGGCTTCGAGTGCATCGAAACGCGCCATGATTTCCTTTGCGAGTTCTTCCATTTGTTCCCCCTCTTGCTCATTGAGCGTGATTGTCTTGTCGTTGAGCCGAATGCTCAGCGTATCTTGAACCCGGCCGATGTCCTTCAGCTTCGGGTGTGTCGTCAGACTCGTCTCCCACAACACGCGGGCGTACTTCTCGCCCTTGCTGTCCTGGTATCCGCCGACCACGTGAGGCGAGATGAACTCGACCTCTTCGGCGAGCACTTGCTCCCACGTGTCAGCCTTCCACAGCACGAGCCCGTACAACTCATCGTTGGCAACCTTGGTGCGCTGGATGCTCCCGTAGGTCTTGCCACCCTCGCTCTTGTGCTCGCTCATGATGGGCGGCTTCCACGCGCTTCGGTCGTCCCCGGCCTCGGCTGCGTACTTCTCAATATTGGCAATCAGACGATTCGTTTCGGTGCTGATGAGTTCGAGCTCGGCCCGGTCGATCTCGATCGGCTCACCCTCGTAGACCAGCGACCCGGCACGGAACAAACGCACCCAGCTCTCCTTGGGTCGCTCATCCGGCTCGGCAAGCTGCCAGATAGGCGTAAACTTCGTTTCGACGACCGTCTTCATGCGTCCCCCTGCGCCCTGTAGAGCCTCGCAAACTGCACGAGCCCCCACGGCATCACGTCCTCGTTGAATCGCTG
>AKVG01000015.1_pt1 | contig 15898 bp, 29 predicted proteins | sample 248631 | NCBI WGS metagenome assembly AKVG01 (sample SAMN03295113, study PRJNA81851) | hypersaline lake metagenome | isolation source: aqueous lake water sample, post-0.1 um filtrate containing the viral fraction | place: Australia: Lake Tyrrell in northwestern Victoria
GGTTTCACGAGGCCGTCGTCGTCCTCCGTGTAAGTCTCCTCTGCGATGCTCTTCGTTTCCGCGCCCGAACACGGGTCAAGGTCAAAGCCGTCAATGGCCGACGCCAACGGTCGCAACAGTTCCGGCGGTGTTGCCCATGCGTCAGTGTCACTCTCAAAGTGGCCCGGCGGCGTCTCCCATTTGGACGCCTCGTCAGTCATCGCCCCACCCCCGGACCATCTTGTTGACCTGCTCAACGTTGACGCGCTCCTCGAGGGACATCCCCAACGCCTCGCGGGCTTTATCCTTGACGCGCTCGGGTATTTCTTCCCAGGCGACGTTTCCCATCGGGTCGAACTGGTTGGACTCGGCCAGGCGGTGCCCGCTCCCCACGGCGAAGATTTCGCCACAGTCCAAGCCCTCTTGGGTGCCGTCCGCGATAGCGAACTCGTATCGAAGGTCGCGCTCGTCCGGGCGCTCGTCGAGTACCCACAGCGCGAAGTGGCTGATGCTCGCTTCGGGCGTGGGTTCGGGTTCCCGATCCGGCCCCGACCAGTCGTGTCCCTCAATTTCGTCGCCGTATTTGGTCTCCGACCGAGTTGCGTTGTCGGACTCCTCGTTAGGCATGGCTGAAGTAATCCTCCAGTTTTCGGGTTTGCTTTCCCACGCGCTCGTCATACCACACGTAGGTACATCGCGGGCAGTCGAACGTGCCCCGATTGTAGCACGTACCCCGGGCGTTGGCCCCGCAGTGGGGACAGAACCCGATCGCCGTCGGCTGCGGCGACTCCTCGTGCCCCAACGGCCCCCTGGGCATCCCGTAGCCGTCATGCGTCGGCCCTGGTGCCCGATAACCTCGGTCGCCAGACTCCTCAGCCACGAAGAACCACCTCGAAACTCCGGTACCACGGCTTTTTGATGGTCGTCTCGCCGTCTAACCCTGCGACAGTTTTCTCTTTGGTCTCGTTGTAGTCACAGTTCGGGCAACCGCCCACTTTCGATCCGCTAATCGCACCACAGTACCGACACTCGTAGAGCCTTTTCGTCTCTCGCGGCGTACGCTCGCGGGACTCCTCGCCTTCATTCATCCGGGTATTCCTCCATTAATTCGAGTACTCGATCGGCTCCCTCTTCGGCCGTATCGTGCAACGTCCTCCAAGCGCCGTCCATCCCGTTCCGTGGATCGGGATATATCTCCACCGCCCACCCCTCAAGGTTCGGTGCCAGGTACCCGGTCGGACAGTGGCTTAACCGGATCGACGGGTAGGGGTCCCCCCGGTGCCAGTGGTATCGATGATCCGTCTCGTGGTGGACGTCCCTCCAGTCCCCCGGCAACTCGTCGTCGGTGCCGGGGAAGTGCTGTCGAGCTTGCGTCGGGGACTCGTCAATCATACTCTCACGCTCCGTTCTCTGGCCCGCATCTTTCGGATGTCCTCTTCGTCGTTTTTGGTTGCTCTCTCGTACCGTCGCCTGGCTTCTTCCAAGCTTACGTCGCCGTACCAAACAATCCGATAATCAATGTACTGTTCCCCATCGGGACCCTCTACAGTATATTCAACGTCGTCGATGTCGTCGGGCGTTTTGTTGTACGGGTGAACCTCTTCGTGCGGCCAGAGTAGCCCATGCTTCGCCGACTGGATTGCCCACTTATCCGCTGTCCGGGCGTAGGCCCGTTGGGCGCGGAAGTAGTTCGACTCATCGTAGAGGTCGGCTGCCACGGCCTTCTCGTCCCGCTTTTCAGACGTGCATTGAGCAACGACCAGCCGTGGGTCTCCGCCCGTGGACTCCTCAGTGCTGTCTGTCATGCTGTTGCCTCCTGGTGGTTCTCGAGTAGCCGTTGCACTACCTCGTCGAACGTCTCCCCTGGCTCTTTCTGCCGGTTTAGGTCCTTCCAGGTCTCGTCGGACACCGTGATGGTAGTCCCCATTGTTGCGTTACTGACTATATTATTCCAGCATTATAGTTTTATCGGTTCTATAGAACTATGCTATCGCTAACGCTGGAAAACTATATGTACGAGGGCCGTAGCAACCCGGTATGGCCGATAAGACGACCGTCGAGATCGACACGGAGACGTGGCGGCGGTTGAATCACCAAAAGGAAAGCCCGACGGACACGTTCGACACCGTTATCCGGCGATTGTTAGACCACTACGAGAGCTGCGAAGAGTAGAATCGGACGAGGTCTACACGCCGAGTTTCTGCTTCGCCTTCCGGACTGCCTGGCTGACCGTCGAGTGGTCGTCGTACCCCATCCGGTGCGCCCACTGGTTGCGAGAGTTGCCACGAATCTCGACACCGTAGTAGGCCCACGCCTGCCCGGGCGAGAGACCGCGCTCGCACAGGCTGTTGATGACGGCCTCGACGTAACGCTGGCCGTCGCCAGTCCCGTCGGGTTTGATCATCACGAACGGATAGTCGACGCTCCAACTCCGGTCGCAACGCTCGCGGGCCAATTCGTGATGAATCTGGGTAACGATCGACATCGCTTGGCTGTCGATTTCATGATCACCCTCGTAATGTTCGAGTTCCTCGAGAACGTTGTTGTACTCTCCCGTTGAGAGAACAATGGCCTGGGTTCCTTCATAGACGACTTTGCTGTGGCCGTCTTCGACATTGTCCATGTAAATGTCCCATCCTTCTTCAGCTCCGCGCTGAACCCATGCAAGCAACTCGCGAATCTCGTCGACGGTCCATGCATCGGGGTGATCCGGATCGTCGTTGCTCTTGATGGCCTCCTTGATAGTATCGTCGTCGACAAGGCCGTTGATGATGATTTCTCCGTCACTTTCGGTCTCTGTCAGTTCGTCTTTGGTGTCACACATTGTGTCTCCCTCTACATGGTAGTAATACCCCCAAGATAATAAAGGTTTGGGTTTAATAACACCAACCAAGAGACGGGCGAGGAGTCCAACCGCACGGACGCCGCGTAAACCGTATATCGCTATACAAGATTGCGGCGGGTGGGTGGGGTTGCACGCGCACGTCTAACTTAGTAACTAACTAACTCACTCAGTTACTTGGCCTAGCCCTATACCCCCCGCTTAGTAAGCAACTAACTATGGTCAAGTCGATCCACGTCCAGCTCGACGACGCAACCCACGAGCGTATTAGCCGGATCAAAAACGAACGAAACGAGACCTGGGTGGAGTTTCTTCAAAGCGCCGCTAACGCGCTTGACGAGAACGGCCATGAACGGCGCGAGACGCCGTCCGACGAACACCATGAGGTATCGGTCGCGGATGACGAACCGTCACAACAGGCGCGCGAGCGCGACGTGCTCGACGGCATCCTGGAGGGTTGGCCCGAACCACCGGCGCAGAAACGCGGAGCCCGACGTCGCGCCGGTCGTCGGGTGCTCAAGTTTCTTCGCGATCGTGATAGTGGCGTGACCCGGTCAGATATTGTTAACGAGCTCGCCGACGATGTGCCGGTGCCGAACCAATCAAACGACACCTGGTGGCGAAAGTCCGCATTACCGGCGTTGAAACGCGCGAGAGACGATAACGCCGTCAAGTTTGTCGAAGGATCGAAGTTGTGGCGGTGGGGCGGGGACTAGACTTTCGTTAAAATTTGATGACGGCAAAATCGGCACAACTGAACGCTAACACGGCAGACCGCAAAACGCCGGTTGGTGAAATTCACGAGGTTCGCGTAAATCGCAAACACAACTGTAAGCCATTTTCCCAAACCAGCCGTTCATTTCGTGTTTGTTATAAAGGGTCGCGAGATTTCGCTTACACTGTTGTTAGCGGTTTTTACCCCCCGAAGCGTCGGCGCCGCCTCCCCTTATTGCAACAAGCGGGGCGCGGCGCCATCTCTAACACTGTAAGCAAAATTCGCGGCGGTTATGCGTAGCGTTTGGCTACATTATTGTGCTTAATGAATGTGGTTTGATAGGCGGTGGTTTCCACCTCCCGTTTCGGGGGGTCTGACCGGGGGGTTCTCGGGATTTCGCTAACAACAGTGTAAGCGATTTTTCTGTTGCCGGTTTCATGCCCTGACCACCACGTGTTTGATGTCTGCAACCGTGTTGTCGGGGGAGGTTTTCTGATGGTACTCGTATTCGCCGCCAGTGATGTGCAGCCGATTGCCGTCGTCGCGGTATTCGTCGATCTCGTCGTCAGACTCGATGAAACTCTTCTTGGCAAGCATCTTCATGGCGCGATGGACTTCAACGGCCTCCAGTGCCTCGGCAAGCGAATCCTCGAGATCCACCTTAATCTCCATCGGCTTGTGCTTCCGATTTGACTTCTGGGCCGTGCTTATCCCCCAGTTCCAATTCCCACCGGCACCGAACTTCTGTTTCCACCGTTCCCAGTTCCGGTGAATCTCGACCGCTCGGCGGAGTGATCTCTGATTTTGAAATATGTCGGTTTCGCCGTTTTCGACCTTCGTGGCGTACTTCTCAATCACGGGCGCGTCGTCGTGTGTAGCATCTCCAACGTCGCCCTCTTCCAACTCAGACAGACGGTCCTCAAATCGTGATAGGCGCTTTGCTATGGCGTCTTGGTAGGCTTCAAACTCCTCGAGCGTGACGTACTCGGTCCCCGGATCGGTTTCACTACCGTCGACGGGTTCAGGGTCGACGCCACTTTCGCCAAGGACCTGACGGTCGCGGTCGGACAGCATTGTGCCGTCAGCGTCGGACATCACTACCCCCACCATCAGCTCCGTCTCTCATGGCCGCACCTCTGCCATCCGCGTCGGCCAGTCCTCCGCGACGTTTCCTTTCTGAACACGCAGCTCGTGCCCATCACGATCGAGAAAGGACCGAAGCCGACGGCGTCCCATTTCTTGACGATTCACAAACCCCCCATTTCCATTGACCATCACGACGTCGTAATCTTGCCCTTGCGTACCGTTCGGGTGCTGTTTGACGTGGGTTTTCCCCCAGGGTATTGAAGCAATAAGTACACGGCGTTGAGAGGGCAGGTCCAAAAATTGGTCCAGGTCGGCCTGAAACTTGTCCAATGGGCGGAGTTTGTCGCCGCGACTACGCCCTGTATGGACGCTCACACCGACCACCTCTGCCGTTTGTGTAAACATTTCGTTCGTGCCTCCACCGAACGAAAGAACGACGGCTGGAAGGGTCCCCTAGACTTATACCCCGCCGCTCCGTAGGAGAAAGTACCTGCCAAGGCCTTTCTCCGGCCCTTTCGTTCTTGACTGACTTGTACGCCGCCCGGTCGTTTAAAACCAGCGACGAGTTGCACACTACGACTCCCCATAACCGGCACCGTTTGCCGCTTCCTGTGGTAATTACTTGAATCCATCAGGGGACCCCCCTGGTCCTTTTGCGTCGACGCCCGCGCTTGGGCGGTGCTCGCAATCCTTTTCGTGGCCGTACTCGAGGTTCCCGATCGTGACGTGATTGCTGCAATCCCGACAGCGCCCGCGACGATCACTTTCTTCACAGTGCTCGCTGCAAGTGCAGGAGTCGACGTGCTCTGGTAGCGGACTCTTCTCGTACCAGTCCAGGCGCCGGTTTTTATGGGTGGTGCGGCTCATGTTGTTTTCCTTCGGTGGTCTGGTTTTGCAGGCTGACCGGGGTCCTCGAGTGTGCCATCCTTCAACCGGTAGGCCTTCTTCGGCCGTTTTTCTCCGACGGCCCAGACCTGTTCTACGCGCTCGTCGGCACGCAGGTGTTTACGAACCGCGTGGTGGGTCATATCAAGCATGCCGGCGACCGTTTCCGGCGTCGCGCCGTCGGTTCCGAAGTCGGGGGAGTCTCCCTGCACCTCGCGCATTTTTTTAATGACGTCCTCGTGCCGACTCGGCCGCCCCTTACCCGCGCATTTCTTGCACTCTGCGAACCCTCTCTTCTTCGCTTCCTCGACGGATACGCTGACAGTGGGCCGCCCCGGCGCTGGCACGGAATCGCAGCCCCCTGGGTGGTGGTAGCACTCCCAGTCCTCACGATAATATTCTTCGGCGGCGGTGTCCGGAACAATGACCTCTTGCCCACTCATGCGAGGATCACCGCCCAATACGCCAGTCCGAAAACACTCATTGCTATCACAGCCAACCAAAAAAGGATCAATGGATCGTAGCCAACGCGTATGGAGTTCATGGCCGATTATCCCCCGTCTCAGTTAGGTAGTTTTCGCGCAAGCACTCATTGCACGATACCCAGACGCCCGGTCGGTCCTCGCGAGTCACGTCCAATTCGGCCGTGATCTGATGGCCGCAAGAACACTCACCAACCCATTCGACATTAATTTCTCTGCTGGGCCACTCGGCACTACTCATCTTCTGGCCTCCTGTTCGCTGCCGGGTAATTTCTTGTCGTGGGGTTGCTTGGCGACGCATCGCGGGCACCAAATTTTCTCTTTGTCGCGCCCGCGCAACCGGCCGTCGGTAATGGTTTTAGAGTGCCCACACCCTTGGCAGATGTACTCAGTCATCGTCCCCATCCTCTCCGTCGCCGTCTGCCGGGACGCCGTAGTAGTCCTCCTGGTGCTCCATCAGGCTGCAGTCCTTGCACAGCCGGCCATTCGCAGGCATTCCGCAGTTCTCGCACGTCATGGTCGGACCTCCACGACGTCCTCGCTTGGCGCCTGAATCCAAGTGGTCGGGCGGCCGGTTTCCTGTAGCGTTAAATCGCCCCCGCGCTGAACAAACTGCTCGACGACAGTAAGCTGCACCCACCCGAAGCCGTCGTCGGAATAACACCGTCCGCCCAGTTCTAAAACCGGGCGCTTTTGGTCATCCGTTGCGTATCGTGAATCGCGGTCGTTGTTTCGTGTCATAGCTGGCTCGCATCAACGACCGCCCGGGCCTTTCGGGGCCTGGTTTCATTCACTTCGGTGGCACCGAGACCCGAGCAGTCGTTAGTATGTATGTCCAACGCCCAACCTAATAGTAGTTGGGCCGTGTACGGTTCAATATGAAGCGGAATTATATCAATATAAAAACTTCCATTATCTCTTTCATACCTTGGGTGCCTCAACGAGGTCGTAATATGCTCCCCAGAGCGGATTGGATGAATGCGGCCAGCGTGCCTATTTTGCAGTTGCTTAATGAAGTGGCCGTTCCCATTCCGCAAGCCACCTTTATTGTCACATTCGATCGGCGTGGCGGGCCGTCGCCGTCGACTATTGCGCGAGCGCTGGGGCCGCTTGAAAGTCACGGGTTGATCGAGTCCAACGACGAATATAATTCGTTGTACGAACTGTCGCCCCGCGGTTGCGCCTATCTGCGCGGCGAGCTGGACGCGTCTGATCTTGAAAATTGAGGATTGGGCGTGTGAAGGTTTAACAAGAATTGTAGTTACTGAACCGTCATAATGATTAAACCGCCTCGGTGGGTATGCCTGTGTGTCGAGCTTCATGCTAGGGCTCGGCGTGCGCCCCGCGCATCGATAACTTTTGGTAGGGTGATCGGTGCGCGGACGTTTTCAACCGAGCGTGTTATCCCTACTCAACCCATGGCCATAATAGTTTTCTGAAAATTCTTGAAATGGGTTATTGGCATTGGGTATATTTCTCGTTATCCCCCCGCGGCGTTGCTCCCCCGTGAATGAAGGGACGGGTTCTATTGGAGACTGCCGAAATAGTTTCACCGGGGTGCTCCCCCAATGTGGTGGGCCTGTGTGTCATCGTCCCCCGATGGGCCCTTTTGGTGACGCATTTTTACGCGCGCATACTGCGTTCCGGCACCGCCGCCAGCACATCGCCCCTGTAATGCGATTCCATGATCCCGCGGGCAAACCATATCGCGGCGGCGGGCGTGTCGAACGATGCATCAAATTCAAACACAAGATCGCCGTGGCTCGCGTCGACCCGGTAGCAGCCCCCCTTGTCGCGCACGCTGACGATCTGGCCGCTCCAATTGTGCGACCACTCCGCGACCGCCTCGCTGTCCATATCGAGGCGCGGCCATAGCAGCGCGGCCTGGTTGTCCCAGTCGCGAACATCGACGTCGGCCGTTGTCGCGCCCGCGTCGGACTGTGCCTGTTTTCGCTGACTCATATCTCATAGTTCCACGTAAGCCACCATCGCCGCTTCGCCTGGCTAACCGTTAGAGACGGAGCGCCTACTAGCGCTTTTGCCAATGATTGAATTATGCGACCGATGCTCGTCAACTACGAATACCCTGGCGTCACCGAGAACTGCGGCGGTGGGGGTCGCGTGACGCAACTGTTGCGTCGAGGGCTACGCTCCCGCGAACACGACCCGGTGCTCGTGACCGACGCTTCGGACGGCCACTGGGCGACGTTCCCGGTGCGATCGGTACCCCGGGCGCGCGCGGCCATCCAGCGCGACGACCCAGACGTAATCCACGGCCATTTCTCAATCCCCAGCTCGCCCGCGCTACCGTTCGCCGATGGCGACCGCCCGTTAGTCGTTTCCGTCATGGGCGCGGACGTGTTTGACCCGACGCGCTTCGATGCACTCCGCCCAATCACTGACAAGGTCAACGACTGGCTATTTGCCCGCGCCGATGCTGTCGTGGCGCCGTCGACGGACATGGCCGAACGCGTTACAGAAAAACACGCCATCGAACCAGAGCTTATCCCGTACGGCATCGACCCCGACGCCTGGGACTGGCACGCGCGTTCGCTCCACGACCCAGTTCGCGTGCTCACCGTCGCACGACTCGTCGAGCGCAAGAATATCGACGTTGCCGTCCGCGCGCTGAATCACGTCGCAGCCGGCGGCCAACCTGTCGAGTATCGCGTCATCGGGACTGGCCCGACGAAAGACGACTTGCAGGCGATAGACACCGACGCCGACGTGGAGTTCCGCGGTTACGTGCCCGAGTTGAAGTCGGAATACGATTGGGCCGACCTGTTCTTACTCCCCAGCGCGCACGAGGCCTTCGGCATGGTGTTTCTCGAAGCGCTCGCGAGTGGCCTGCCGGTCGTCACGTCGGACACCGGCGGCCAAACGGACATCGTATCGGACGCCGTTGGCGAGACCGTGCCGTCGCGCCCCGGGGAAGTTGGGGCTGCGGTCGCGTCGGTCATAGACAATTACGAAACGAGGCAGGCAGCGACAGAAGGCTACGTCGCGGAGCACTTTCACGTCGATACGATGGTCGACCAGTATCTTGACCTTTACCGGAGCGTAGCATGACCGAAACCCAACGCGAGCACTACGACGGCGCCGACGAGATCGGCAGCGATCCGTGGCACATCCTTGACCGCGACAATCGAAACCATTGGAAAAAACAGTCGATTATCTCCGACCACATTGCCGCCGTTCCGGGCGACCGAGTTCTTGAAGTCGGCTGCGGGCACGGGTTGCATGCGGAGCGCTACGCGCAACGGTTTCGGTATTGGGGCATCGACTTGGTTGAAACCCTCGTCGAGGAGGCCGACGCGCGGACGCCGGACTGCGCCACAATTGAGCAAGCCGACGCGATGGACCTGCCGTATACTGATAATGCTTTCGAGGCCGTCGTTGGGACGGCGGTACTTCACCATATGGAGGCACCTCAAACGGCGTTGCGAGAGTGGCTGCGCGTGACGAAACCGAACGGGTCGGTGACGTTGATGGAACCCAATTACTTGTTTATCAAAGAGACGCTGTCCACACACCTCATCACAGCGGAGCAGCACAAGAAAAACATGCGACCCTGGCGCTTGCGTTCGATTTTGGCCGACGTGACGCGCTCAGACGATACGTTCACGCTGCAGCCGCGAATCTTTACGGTGCCGTGGCCGGAGGCGTTCCACGGCCTGTATGATGAGATTGATGCCGCCCTTCGCAAAGTCCCGTTACTGCGGTGGAGTGCGCAAATGCTACTAATCCATATCGAACGGGGGCCTTCCGATGCTTGACCAGCTGTATTACTCTGCCGCCGCTGGCGTCGCCCGCGTCGAGCGCGTGCGACCGATCGGTCGGCCCATCTGGGAGTCGGACTGGGACTTGTGCATCGTTCTTGACAGCGCGCGGGCGGACATTATGCACGATTTAGCGCCCGCTTTTTTTGACGCCGAGTTTGACGACGCTCTGTCTGTTGGGTCGGTGACGACCGAATGGCTCGCAAATACGTTTCATCGGCGCTACGCGGAGGAGATGGAGTCCACCGCGTACGTCACGGCAAACCCACACAGCGCGACCGTCTTCGACGACGCTTCATATCTGACGAACGCCGATAGCGTCTCGGTCCCGTTTCCAAGCGCGCACGTCGTGGACCGCGAACAATTCGACGCGGTACACGAACTTTGGCGCACGCACGCGACCGACCACGACGCTGTCCCGCCGGAGACGATGCTCGACGCCACGATTGAAGGCCATCGGAAATATGATCGGGTGGTCGCCCACTGGCTGCAACCCCACGAGCCGTTTCTGGCACGGAGCGCGCCCCTGACTGGTGGGTCGGTCCTCGAGGGCGACATTTGGGCGGAGCTGCGCGAGGGGCGCGTCGACGCGGCGACTGTCTGGGAGTCGTACGAGGCAAATCTGTTGTATGCCCTGGCCAAAATCGAGCGGCTGCTTCACGCCATCGACGGGCGTATTCTCATTACGTCCGACCACGGAAACGCCTTCGGGGAGTGGGGCCAGTACGGCCACCCGTTCGGTTGGCCCCATCCATCCGTTCGACGCGTGCCGTGGATCTCGACGACGAGTGTTGCAGTCCGGTCGTACGACCCCGAGCCCGTGCTCGGCATATCGGCGACGGACGGCGACCGCGACGAGCAGTTAGCCGCGCTGGGGTATCGGTGAGGAATGCCACAGCCACCTATTGCCGGCGAAGCTGACGACGAACACGATGCCGGCGCCGACCACCCACGCGACGCGGTAGTCGACGCCGGTCCAGAACAGCGCGAGATAGATCACATAGTTCAGTCCCTTCGATACGAGCATGACCGATTGCATGCCGGCGTAGCGTTTGATGTTCTCGACGACTCCCATCGGCGATGCGCTCTCACGAAACACCCACCGGTCGGTCACGACGTAGCCAATAATGCTTATCAAAACCCAGTTAATGACGGCGGCCAACTCGGCCGGCACGCCAACGAGGTCCACCCACACAGTCAGTAGGGCCAAGTTGGCCAGCAACCCGCCGACGCTCTTGATGCCCCATCGGACGGTTTGATTAACCAGTCGCATTGTCGAGTCTAGTCAGTGACGGCTCGTCTGAACAATTCGGTTTGTAGCGATACAGCAACGCGTTGCTGTCCTGGTAAATGTCATCTTGCTTTACCCGGCAGTAGTTCTCAGTAAACGCGTTGGCGACGCTGTCGTTGGCGTCGAGCATGTTTTGGGTCATGTCGTCGACGATGACGTAACGAATCGACCCGTTCCGAAGCGACTGGTTGAGGGTTGCGTACATCGGCGCCGCTGGCCCACCTGGGTGGAACGTTGCATACAGGTAGTGCATCCTTGCGTTGTCTCCCGGCATCCGCGTGTGGGACACGGCGGCGAACATCGGCTGGGCGCTGAGGATGGTCTCGCCGGGCTCGGTGCGAGCGTTAAGGTCCTCCTGATACTGACGGAGTTCCGGCATCTGATACCAGAGTTCGTCCTCGCCGTGGATTAATGGCGACGTGGCCGGCGTGTGAGCAACGCCCGCGCCGATGACTGACAGCACAAGCGCGGCCACGAGCATCGTCCGCAGCGGCCGGTCAGCGTGTCGCCAGAGGCCGACCGCGAGAACGCCACCGAGGACGGACACGAAGGCATAAAGATCCATAAAGTAATAGACGTGAAGCAACCGGTTCCGGTAGAGGTAGCCGGCTGTTAGCCCGGCGAGCACAACGGCAATGATGACCCCCCCACGGCCAAGCACCCGTTGCCGAGGAAGTTCGTCGACGAACCACGCCACGGTGGCGAACAGCGCGAGCGCAAGAATAACGCCCACCCGGATATATTCGCCTGCCAGTATTGCGGTGACGACCGCGTACCATGCGAGAACGGCGAGTATTCCGATTGGGTACACCCACCGGACGTAGTCCTGGGTTTCGTCGATCGCGACGCGCCCGTAGTACAGCATCACGCCCGCCGCGGGCATCGAGACGATGAGCGTCTTGGTCATCGTGCGCGCGGTCCACCGGCCGCACAACTGGCAGACGTCGTTGAATATCGGGATGCGACCGGTACTGATTTCGTTCGTCACGGTGGGCGCGGAGACGCCGAGTAGTGGGAACCCGCCTCGGCCTGTCGTTACGAACAGGTTAACGGCATGCGTCTCGTACAGTGCCAGCGCCTGGGAAACGTCGAAGCCCATGATGAACAGATACCCGACGAATAGCGTCGTTGCAAACGCCACCGTCAGCGCAGCCACGCGCCCCGTGAGGTGCCGCCAGTCCGACTCCGACCAGTACCTCTCGAAGAGCGCAAAAAGCGCCAGTGCCGCCAGAACGGTCACGACTGACCGGCGGGATAGGAACCCGAGTGCGATGAGCGTACCGGCCAGGCCGTAGGCTCTCATCCCATCACTCACGACGACGGCGTAGACAGCCCACAGCGCGAAGAACACAGCCGGGCCTTGTGTGTTGGCGTACATGCCGTACGCGAGTGGGAACGGGAGGAGCAGGAACCCAATCGTCGCCACGATCCCTGTCGCGTGGTCGCCCAACTCCCGCGCTAACAGGTAAACCGGAACCGCGGACAGCAGCCACCAGGCGATGACGTACGCCCGTAAGAGGGCAACGCCGTGGCCGACGGCCGCCCGCAACCACGCGAGCGGATACATGAACAGCGGTGAGCGGGCGAGAAAATCGACAAAGGGCTGTTGCCCCTCGATAATCAGTTTCGAATTGTACAAGTAAAACCCGTAGTCGCCCCAGACGCCGACGATGTCGAACAACAACACCCGGGCCAATACGGCGACGACAATGATGGCGGCGACATGGAGAGCGTGCCGGCGGTCCACATTAACGCACCACGCGTTCAACTCGATACTCCGTATCGTCGCGGTAGTACAGTTTAGTCAACATTTCTGCGAGGACGCCAAACACCAGTAGCTGCAACCCGAAGACGATGAGCAACACTACCAGTATTAGTCGCGGCGTACGCGGTTGCAGCGGCACCCCCAACAAGTACCGCTGCATGACGGAAAATCCCCCGAGGGCTCCCCCCACCCCCATGAACAAAAACCCGGCGGTACCTAAAAAGTGCAGTGGTCGGGTGGAGAATTTCACCCAGAACCAGTGGAACAACAGGTCGACGAACCCCCGGACCAGTCGACCAACGCCATACCGACTCTCACCGTTCTCCCGCTCGCGATGGTTGACGACCACCTCGTCGATGTCGTACCCCTTATCGTACAGTTTGCTGGGGATGTATCGGTGCCCCTCACCGTAGAGGTTGATGTCCTCGATCGCCTCGGCACGGTACGCCTTGAGCGTGCAACCAAAGTCGTGGATTTCTGGCCCGGTGTACATGGCTAGCCAGGTTTGGATTTCCGACGGGATGCGCTTGCTTAACGGGTCGCGTCTGTCCTTCCGCCAACCGCTCACGGCGTCGTATCCCTCCTCGAGGCGGTCAATCAATTGCGGAATGTCTGCCGGGTCGTTCTGTAAATCACCGTCCATCGGTACGAGGATGTTCCCCCTGGCGTGGTCGAAGCCGGCGGCCAGTGCGGCGGACTGCCCGTATTTTCGGCGGAGGTGTATCGCGCGCATGCGCGACTTTTCCTGTGCGAGCTGGTCGATGCGCTGCTCGGTCCCGTCGGTACTATCGTCCGATACCCACAAGACTTCCCACTCACCGAGGTCGTGCTGCTCGAAGACGGTTTTGAGTTCGCCCACAAGCGGTTCGATATTACCCAATTCGTTGTACACGGGCACGATAACCGACACGTCGATCGGGCCTTGCCGCTCCTCGGCAACCGCTGCCGACTGCGGCCAGTTCGCCGTTATCGCGTCGGCCATGCTACTCCCCGCCCTTGATCCCGTCGCCGTCCGGCGCCACCACATCAATCTGCGGCCAGTCGCCTGCGACGTCCATGTTTTCGTAGCGCTCGCGTGCCCTGTCGTTGATCCACATGGTCGCGTCGAGCTGTGCCTTCGGGGCGTCCTGTTCCCTGGCAAAGTATGCCAGCGCCTCCGTATCTTTCGGGAGGCACATACCGCCGTAGGGGCCCAGCATTGGGTTGAGGTGCGACGCGCAGGTGCGATGGTCGGCGGTCACGATGTCCATCACGGTCTTGGGGTCGGCGCCTGCGGTTTCGGCAATCATCCGCATCTGGTTTGCGAACGATACCTTTGTCGCGAAAAACGCGTTGTGTGCTTCCTTCCCGATCTCTGCCGGTAGGTAATCGTGCATCTCGATCCAATTGGTACACTCCACACGCGGATGGTCAAGCACCGACTTGAGGACGCCCCGATGGTGTGCCGGCCCAGCGATGACAATACGATCCGGCTCGAAAAAGTCGGACACGTCCGAGCGGTCGCGAAGGAACTCCGGCGAATAGACCAGGCCCACATTATACTTGTCGGCAATGCGCTGGGTCTCACCCGGCGGCATCGTCGACCGGATAACAACTGTCCCATCCGTCCCGCGCAAGTCGCTCACGACTTGCTCAACTTCCGACGCGTCGCCCCCGTCTGCCCCGGTTGGTGTCGGCACGGCTAGCACTGCCATGTCGGCTGCGGCGCCGATCTCCGGCACCGACGCTGCGGGATAGTCCATCGACCGCTCGCGGTCGGCATCGACATCGTTGATGACCACCTCGTGACCGAGTTCGTCGAAGCCTTTTGCGAGAACAGTGCCAATCGATCCAACACCGATAACGCCGATCCTCATGTGCCAGTGTACCGAGCAAAAACACCTAGCCGCTTCGCCTGAGTTAGTCTCCTTTCTCAAATAGTGACAGTACCGGCTCCCAGTCGGTGTCGCTCCTGGGGAAATAGCCCACGACTGCCGCGCCACCCAGCCAGCGCCAACTCCACGGGTCGGTCAACAGCCACCACAGCCATCCCAACAAGATCGGCACGGAAACGGCGACCGTGGACGCGCTCACGTACGCGTGAACCCTGGGGTTGGGGCTTCGAAAGACCACTTCCAACGGCCGCCAATTCAACGATAGAATCTCGGCGTCGGTCAGCCAGCACACGAGGACGTGCGTTAGCTCGTGGGCCGCAGTCCCGATAAGGTAGAGTGCGGCTGCAGCCGGAACGGCCCACCAGTCGGCCACGGTCACGGTCCGTCCGATTCGCGCAGTGGGTGCTCCACCATCCACTGCTTGATTCGGTGATTTACGAGACTAGCTGCAATGACTCCAAGGATTACTGCAACAGCCAACCCCACCAGAGGAACAAGACAAAACTCTGTAACGCTCCAAGTGCCACTGCACAAGCCAGCCTTGTGGGTAAGTGTCCCCCCCACCGTTGCGTTTAAGATCCCCACCACACCAAAAAAAGTGAACGCCCAAGTAATACCCCATATCACCAATTCAACACTGCCTACATAGTGGATTTCTTTTTCGCTCATTTTTATAACGCACTTTGCGCGCGCTGGTAGATGTACATGATGATGCCCGCCAATCCGAAGAACAGCACCAGCGCGGCGATCTGTGCTGCCTGTCCCGGAAGCGCCGTTGCGAACAGCCCGATCGACAGGATGCCCGCGACGAGGATCGGCCCGGGATGCTGGGCGCGGATGCTCAGTGCGAGAAAAATAACACCGATCACAAATAGCGCGAACAGTGGCATGCCCATCCCCGCGCCGGCGTCGCTGGTGTACGGACAGACGACTGAATTAATCGGGTCCTGCCCGTTGAAATGGCGGAGGTAATCGAGTAGCGAGCTGTACTCGCAGGCCATACAATGTATTCGTTACCTAACTCCTAGATAGTTTCCCCCGAGAGTGGTTATAATCATCAGACAAGGTTCCGCCCGGTCGCGGCATAGATGAGTTCCAACGTACTGATGAGGTACATCGGCGCGAACACCGGCAGCACGAACCACTCCGGGAACCCTAAATTCATGAACATCACCGGCGCTGCAAACACGCTGCTAACGA
>AKVG01000016.1_pt1 | contig 15053 bp, 22 predicted proteins | sample 248631 | NCBI WGS metagenome assembly AKVG01 (sample SAMN03295113, study PRJNA81851) | hypersaline lake metagenome | isolation source: aqueous lake water sample, post-0.1 um filtrate containing the viral fraction | place: Australia: Lake Tyrrell in northwestern Victoria
AGAACGAACTATCACAAAAGTGTTATGTAATGTTAGATTTCTACACAGGCTTCGGTTCAACATGACCATCATGAATCATCGGAACCAACTTTTCTGATAAAAGTCTTGTCTGCTCAACATCGACAAAATTGTGAATTGCTACCGGTACTATGTCTCCATTTTCTGCTAGCTTCACAGCCTCATAACTGTCCTCGAACGGGTCAGCATCTGAAAGATCGCCACCTACGAATAAATCATATGCTGTATCAAGACTATTATTATATTCATTGCCTTCAACAGTAGTGTTGAAACGGTTGGTAACTATATCTTGGAGTTCTATGTATTTTACACCTCTGAATACATCACCTACATCGTTTCTGACTGCTCTTGTTCTCACAAACGGTATATCGAAAGCTGAACGATACTTATTCTCAGCGTAATAAGCACATAAAATCTTTCTCTCATTACGAACTCTGTTCATGAACCTTTTCATACGAGTTAGAATGGCACTCTCACTACCACAATGTACTCTTAAATCAAAGTCAGAGGAATTTACACTCTCTTCTACCTTCTGTCTGATGTAGTCGCTCTTAGTTGATTCTAAGCTACCTAAGTCTATGTAGTCATTATTCAATAGCAAGTGTGATGACCTGTCATCTTCTAAAACTATCGTTGTAATCTCGTCACTCCACTCAAAGCCTGTCGTCTCAATGTCAAAGTATACCATTTTTTCTGGCTTGACTTCCATGAATATAAATTAAAGTTGTTGGCACAAAAGACTTACCGAACATTGGACAATTCCTTTGCCCTCAGAATTAAAAATCCAATATAATGAATGAAAAACTGATAAATCGTTTTACTTTGATTTATCTCTTTGTAGCAGTCATAATGATTCTATTCTTTACAATATCTAACCCTCCATCTCACACTCTCAAATTAGCCACAGGAGAGAGCATGGAACCCACTATTGACGGAGACGTGAATATAGTTCTTATCAACAGTCAACAACCTGAGATAGGAGATATTGGAGCTTACGACGGATATGGATGGGAAGACTCAGGGCTTATCCTACACCGTGTCGTTGGTACGAAAGATGGTGATTATATATTCAAAGGTGATAACAACAGTTACTACGATCCTCAACCTGTTCCACCTGAACACACATACGGTACGGCGGTTTGGTTCTACTCCATAGATATTCCATCTTTTTCTTTTAGTTTCTGATAAAAAATCTGATACTGTGCCACGCAGGTACACCTCCAGCAAAACCGCCTGTACAGTGCCCGTGCAGCCTAATTTTGACGGGACTGGGGGCCATGCGGATATATTACGCCGGAAAATTGTCAGTAATTAAACATTTGGGCCCCCAAAACCAATATACATATGTGAGAGTACCACAACGGCGAACGAACTCACGGACCGAGGCGGAAAAAATCAACAGCGGAGAAAAGTTTGGGGAGACTTTCAACCGGATTTTTGAACCAGCCGAAGTAGATGGAAATTATGTCGTTACTCTGTCCCATAAACATTGTAGGAGACTTAGCGGGGAGGATCTTCGAAGCTTCCAAAATTATTATATGGAAGTATTAGAGGATTATGAAAATACGTATATTGGGGCCTTCGACCTTGAAAATTCCGAAGGTTATGACATAGATTTTAATTTAGTTTTGGATGACTTGAATGATGCCTTAGAGGTAGCCCGAGAGACGGGGCAAGAATCCCTATGGGATACTAGGAATTCGATGTGTGTGGCCGTAGGCGAGCGAGACAATGAAGCGGGCCAAATGTCCCGGCCGTCGGTCTTAAGGGAATATATAGACATTGTGAAGCAACAGGCCGAATAATAGAAAGTTTTTTTTTTAATTTCAATTGATTTTTTGTTCAGTTTGCGACAACTCTTTTTAAATTGCGTTGGTCTGTTTTGAATTGTCATAGTCTTTTTTGGTTTGCGTTAGTTCTTTTTAGTTTGCGATAAGTCTTTTTGATTTTGGATAATATTTTTTAGTTTGCGATGACTCTTTTTAATTTGCGATGATACTTTTCAATTTACTTTAGTTGTTCTTGATTTGCGATAAGTCTTTTTGATTTTGGATAGTCTTATTTGGTTTGCGATTATGATTTTTTTTGCTTTGACTTCACCTGTTTTGATTTAGATGAAGCAGATGAAATTCAGTTCCGCAAATTCTATATCTAATTTCAGGACTTCTATATTTGATTTGAGAATTTCCACAAAGTGTGTCTATTTCTATATTTGATTTTGGAATTTGTAAACATACTGTATGTTGCTATATTTGATTTGACAGGTTCTATATTTGAATTGAGAATTTTGTTTCAGTTGCCGCTGATTTTCAGTCTATTTAAATGCATACCTCTTAGAACGGAAATATTTGTATCTCAGAGGGTGTTTAAATGTCCAAAACTCGCCCATTTAAAAAATCCATCAGACGGCACACAGCGGAAGGGTTGCTTTTTCAGAGGTCTCAATGGTCTTAGCTTACGATTTAGAAATGACAGGGCGACAGCTTCTCAAAATATAAGGTATATTAATACATTTCAATGTAGATATTAGGCATATTAGGACACCTTATATTTCAAATACAATATATTAGGATACCTTATATTTTTCTTGCATATATTAACACCTTGTATTTTATAAGGGATAAACTAATGGGATCCCCGCACCATAGTTGATATATGTCAAACATCAGACATAAAACGGAAACGATCGGCGATGGCGTGAGGTTTTCGTCGATTCACCCCCGCACCCATACACTAATAGGGTCGGCGTCCGTTGTTGTTCATGTCGGAGGTTTGACACACTCACGATCCGAATCCAGAAAAACCGACGGAGCTAAGTGGTGCATGACACCGCTAGATTTACACGGCACATTTAGGCGAAACGGTAGAGATTCCCCGTAATATGTGCGTGAAATGGCAAATCCTCAGGGTCGAGGTTGAAACGTACTAAGTTTAGGATTCATCAAAATCTTACCTGATTGAAAAGGTACCGACAGGGCAACGAGTCCGACGGTGTACCCTCTATTATGTATTAAAGGATCTTTATGATTCTTTACACAAAGGCACATAATAGCCCCACGACGGGCGAAATGATAGACCACAAGGCAAAGAGAAAGGGACTACAAAGACCACTCTTAAAACGGCGATATAAGTCGTTGAGCTAAAGTCTAAATAATCGGGTTTTACGGTGTACAGTCCCGAGTCTAAACAATACAAGCCGCAACAGCGGACAAGTCTAAAATGATAAAAACAATAACAGACTACAGCGACGAAGTACAGAACAGATATAAAGAAATAAGCGAACATGTAGAAGGACACGGAGGACTTACCCATAATACATTTGAAATGGACGGAGGAACACACGAAGACGATTTAGTAGAGTCGTGGACTTCCTCAAATTGGTATGCAAGAGACCAACAGAATATAAGCCGTAAACTAAGACTATTCGAGAGTGGAAAAATGACGCTCACCGTTACGAACGAAGTGACGGGGAAAGAGAAAAGCCGAGAATTTCAAGAAGTCGAAGAATTAGCAAGCTGGGATGTGGGCGTATCCAGTAAGTCAATGCAAGACAAAATAAGGGATACGTACACGCTAGAACTTCAAGACGTACCCGAAGCGATGAGACTTAACGAATCGGATTTAGTTTATTCCCTTAATCAAATATCGAAAGCAGGATATAAAGAACGTGCTAAATGTGTTGAACAAATAGCACGGTCAAGCGGATTAAGTCAAACTACCACGGTAGAAAATGGAATTTGTACGGTTAAAACAAAAGACGAAACAGGATTCGCAAGACCGCAACAAATAGCGGCAATTCTTGAAGTCGTACCATATAACACAGTAAAAGTAACCGAGTATAGAGACGATACAGTAGAGATTAAATTTATGGATTTAATCCAATTAGGCAAGTAAAAACAAGCGACAAACATTTTATTTATATCGGGTTTGTGGGGATGTTTCCCGAGTTTAAACAATATGAAACCCAAAAAACCACTATGAAAGGAAATAATAAAAATTCTGATAGTATAGAGACGGAAGAACTAAAAAAAGGTAAAGAAGCCCTAGAGGATATATTAGGGGTTAAATCAAAAGATAAGTGGACGGCATTTTTAAACCGTTCACCCGTTAATGACTGTTTGGAAAACGGCAGTTTTGAAGATTCCGAGAAGTTCTTAAAAGCGGCTAAAGAACACGGAGAAGTAACAAAAGATCGGTTCGGTAATACTGTTATGTATTACGACGGAAGCGGAAACGTAACAACACACAACGTAAGCCGTGGAGATTGGAATTCTACAGATTACACAGCGAGAATTTGCAGTTCTTCAATTTCCATCTATTTAGATTAACCAAGAACAGAGCCACAAACATTTTAAATTTTTATATCGGGGGAACTCAAGACGTGAGTTTCCTATATCCAATTTTTGGACTTTTTCGGGTTTTACTGTTTAATATTCCCATATTGAAAAACAGCAACAAAATTTTAAAAACTAATATGAGACTACCACTAAATAGTTTAAGAGAATCGCACAGCAACCACATGAACAGCTTTAAAAATAGATTTGAAAGCATAGCACACATGAACTTAGAAAATAGCTATATGTATAGACCGGAGAGGCAAGGAAGCAGAGAATACCTATTAGATGTTAGTGACGAGGTAGATCGTAATATGTCCGTAGTAGTAGCGGCAGAAGTAGAAAATAGGGGAGAATGTGGAATAGACGGAGTACGGAGAGAGCTTAAATTTAAGGCAGAAGTTGAGTTTTATGAGGACCAGATATGTTTAAGAAGTGAGACAATAAAAGAAGGAAAAGCCACAAGTTGGGGAGAGTTAATGGGCTACAGTATGCACGTGAATGACTATAGGGAAGAAGTAGAAGAATACGTAAAGCTATTCGTAGAAGACGCAGAGAGGAGAGCCGAGAGACTGAAAGAAGAGGAGGCAGTTTAAGAACAGAGCGACAAACATTCTGATTTTTTATATCGGGGGAACTCAAACAAACAAGTTTCCTATATCCAATTTTTGGACTTTTTCGGGTTACAGTTTCAACGCCATAAAACTGTAAAAATTATGTTTGGACTAAAAAACATTATGAACGGAGGTGACGAACAGACCAGCAAAAAATCTATAGTACAGGTAGACCCCAACAAAGTGCAAAATGTACACCGTGGGGATTTTATTGCTATATATTCCCGAGAGAGAGGAAAGATAATAAAGGCAGATGTTGCAGGAATAGACAGCGGAAGAATAGCAATAAGAGACGGACACGGTACAGAGATTTTAGATAAATCAAACTTTAAAAAGATACTTGAAAAGAGAGTAGACAGATAAGCAGGAACAGAGCAACAAACATTTTATTTATATCGGGGGAACTCACGACGTGGGTTTCCTATATCTAATTTTTGGACTTTTTCGGGGGAACTCATACAGCGAGTCTCCTATATCTAAATTTTGGACTTTTCGGGTTTTCTGGTTTCTATGCCTTAAAATCAGATTCATTATGTCAAGTAAAAACGACAATACCACGGCGGAAAGTATCGACATAACAGATATTAGAAACGTAGAAAAGGGCGACGGCGTAACTATTCTACAGCCTAAGATCGACTTAGATACGCACGAACCCGTAGAGCCTAGGGAATGGGAAGAACAACCCGCTGGCGTCTCTGAAACGGGAACCAATGACGACGGCGAAGCCGTTATATTGGTTAAGTGTGGGGCATATCTAAGTATCGAAAGTGATCGATTTGTAAGAATAGAAGAAAAAGGGAAATATCTAAGAAACGACGAGTAAGAACCGAGCGACAAACATTTTATTTATATCGGGGAAACTCAAACAAACAAGGTTTCCTATATCCAATTTTTGGACTTTCGAAGGGAAACTTTTGTGAGGGTCTCCTATATCTAATTTTAGACCCCTATATCCAATTCTGGACTTTTTCGGGTTACAGTTTCCAAGCCTCAAAACTGGAGCTTATGAACATAGGTAAAACACTAAAAGACGATAAGCAGAGCATAGATATCGCAAGAAACATAGCAGACAACGCAGACAGCGAAGACGTACACAAAGCAGTTTGGAAAGGTGAGACTGGAGAAGTTCTAACTTCTATTAGCGTGATTCACGTCGGAAGGGAGACGCACCTTTTCATAAAAGAAGATCTACTAAATACGTTTGTCTCATTTGGAAATGAGCTGACGGTTATTTCTTGTTATACAGCAAGTTTGCGTGACAGGGTAGAACCGGACAGAGTAGAGACCGCAACATTTAGCGAAGAGTTCGGATTTTTGGACTAGTGAAGGGCAACCCTTCTGAAGGTCTCCTATATCCAATTTTGGACTTGTGAGGATTGATGTTTTACACACTCTCACCCCATGGTTCGTGCGACTGTGAGCCGATCCAAAACCTCCTATATCTAATTTTAGACCTCTATATCCAATTTTGGAACTTTTGGGGTGTTTTCGGGGCAACAGAACATGAGACCCAAACTCGTGTGAACGTGAACGACCCCAAAAAGCCGCTATAACCGATTTTCGGGTTCTATATCGAATTTTGGGGTGAAAATCAATATCGAACATTGGGTGAAAGACCAGTAAGCACTTATTTTGGGCCTCTATATCCAATTTTGGAACTTTTGGGGTGTTTTCGGGGCAACATACATCGCTTTTCAATACGTAGACATCGAAAAACACGGATAGAAACATCTATATCGGATTTTTGGACTCCTATAACCAATCTTGGCGGATTTTTGGACACAGGATTGGCTCACGATAACTCAGGGGTCGGGGTTTACGCACCAAAACCTTGGGGTCAGGGTCTCTATAGCAAACTTTGGGGTCGAGTATGTGCAGAATAATGTGTCCAACCCCCACGCAACCCCTTCACCCACCGTCTCTATATCGAACGAACGACAATCATGCTACGCAAAATGGTTTCAAGGGGGTTACTGTGGGGTATGCTCGAATTTTGTCTCCGTGTTGTACGTATTCAGCAGTTTTGACCGTTGATATTTAATTGCGAAAATCTTTTGACCTAATCTATATAATTTATCAACGATGAAAGATAAAATAAAAAATGTATCAGTCGTAAAGCGGACTTACGATCTGTGTCATGTCAATCATCTCGACTCTGATGAAGAGTCGAACAAGTGTATAGTACCGGGAGAGGCTCAAGATGATAAAGAAGCGGCTTATGCTCTTGCTCTTGAAGAGTCCGTAGTGTCCACTACAGGCACTCAAGAGTTACTCGAAGTCTTTGAGCTACCTGAAGAAATGAATGAGGAAGAGGTCGAAAATTGGGTCTCTGAAAATATTGATTTAGATGACTATGATTTATGAGATAATAGACGAAGTAGAGGGAACTGAACAAACTCTATCTGATAACTACATAGAAACACAACGAGCTGTAAGAGAAATGTCTCTGGTCTCTGATGAATCTATCAAACTGAAGACTCCTACCTTTCTAAGCGAACATGTGAGCATGTCAGCACAGGACGTGGAGCAATCCGAAAAGATAGACATCAAGTTCAGTAGAAGTTCTCACGGAGAACAGGTAGTAGTTATAGAACAGTCGGCGAAAGGCTCGTGGTTTTTATTCACAAGTGAAGAGTCAGCCTTATCGGATACTTTGAAAGATTATATAAGAGAAGATGTTATCTCGATTGATGATAACTCAGATACTGTACAAACAAGATACTTATTACAATGAGATTTGGAAGATGTAAAGAATGTAACGACTTCAAATACTTGGTAGGTAAGTGTCTCTGTGAAGAGCATTACAAGGAGAAGTTCGAGATGATAGATGTCATAGTATCTTACCAAGAAAACATGGCAACTCCAATCGGAATAAAGGCTATAGCAGATGTCCTTCATGACTATCATCAAATCGAAGATAACCCATCTGATTACAGCTACATAATCAAGATGACAGCTGGTTTTGTACTGGTCAAGGATAGTACGGGTCATCCGAAAAACAGGTTCAAGTATAGTGACAACAGCGGTAGTTCAAAAGAAAAAATGAAAAAGTCAGTTGAATCTGCCGTAGAATGGATTATAGACAAATATTAGTCTATTTTTCTTTTTTATCGGATTGTAATAAAACCTTTAACCCTGTGGCTCTTAATTATTATTGTGCAATCAGACACACATACCCGAGAACAAATGGAATCGTTTAGAAACGCAGGAATTGAAGAAGCACGAAAGATAACGCAGAAAATCGGAGGTGAGATTGACAAAGATGATGATGTAGTATGGGATCGTGTTATGATACGGTTCGACGATGTTGACCTAACTGTGTCAGTAACGGTTTATGACCAAGATGACAACTCCGAGTTTGACTTCAGATACGGAATTGTTAACAGAACTGACCGAGGTAAAAAGCCTCTATACAGCAGGAAGAACAGGAATACCATACTAAGACTGTTCAGACAGCTGAGCGGAGAATAGTAGTTTAAATACAGACACTCTTTTGCCGTACCGTTGTCATGTTATTTACATGACAAGTGCTTTACATACTTCAGCAGAAAAGTTGCTTTCAGTTGACCCAGTTGATACGGATTTTGAAGAAGATATCGAAAACACGGTTAGAGTGGCAGAAGTTCCGAAAGAATTGTTAACTAAATACAGGTACATGCTTGTTCTTATATCGGATGAAGAAGTTTCTAAGTCTACCTTCAATACTCTTCTAAGAGATGTGAAACAGACTGATACCGATCGTAGTGTGGTAACGGTGTCATTCAATCTCGTTGTTGATGGTGACGAGCCTAAGCTGGTTGACAGAGTGATAGAAGCTCAAACACAAGAAGAACAAAATAGAGAGTTCGTACTTAGCGTTCCGACTATGCCATTTTCTGATGATTTTGATATGACTCGGAGAATGTTATACCATCAAGTCTGTACTGACATAGCAGATTTTGAAGCCTATCTTAAAAACGAAACATGACTGTTCAAGATACACTTATTGAAAACAATCCAGAGAGTGAAGAACTGAATAGCAGAGAAAAAAATAAAGTGCGTTCTGTTTTGCGAGAAAGACTGGACCGGAAAGACAGAATTAAGAGTTGGACTAAGAAGAGACATAGTGAAGTTGGTTCTGAAGGGAAAGCAGAAGCGATAGTAGACGAAATATTAGACCATAGCGAGGAGTACGGTGAAGACAGGGTGATTATCACTCGTGTCTATTTTGACCGCTATGATGAGATTGTGTGGAACGTGAGAGCATATGTAGATGAAGAAGCATACAGAATTGACGATGAGATATACATAACTACCCAGCCGAATGCTGACAGAGAAAGAGTTCGTGAACGAGTTGAAAAAGAGACCCTAGAAAAACTGCGTACATTAGGAACAACAATCAAAGTCATAAACAAAGGCTTGGAAGGTGAAAAGCCACTATACAGTTATGAGGTCGTTGTCTAATCTCTGACGAGCCAATCTGCATTGCGTCGATCCCATGCTAATTTCCCATCTATCTGACTTAACTGATACAATATATCATTCATATAGTGGGGTTTTGCGTTGTAGAAATCTTCTTCTTCGTTTTCTGCGGCTCTTTCTACATACTCATAACCATCTAAATCATCTCTATTCGTAATCGACTCCCAATCACTATCATCAAGTACGTCAATCGTATCTTTGCTATCTAACCGGTCATCACCAATGTAGTTACATATCACGGTAACTTGGGTGTGAGGGTCTAAGCCTTCGTAATCAGGTAAGTCATCTTTTGAGATATTAGATATTAGATTAACATCATCTATTTCATGAGCTTTGTCAACATACTTATTGAGTGTTTTTTGAGTCTTTATATTATAAGCTTTAGTCAGTTGCTTACGGAATATAGATTTCGATACGAAGTCGCTGGGGAATGCTGAATAAAGGGCTATTACTCTTTCACGGTATTGACCATTTTTGAGTCTTTTGTCATCTTTGTCTTGATACTTTTTAATTGTACCAAATGTTATTGATTCTCTTTTCCACCACTTGTCATCATCAAACAGCTCGTTGCGTACATCATATATGCCTTCATAGAGCTGTTCGTCTTCTTCGTACACAATTGCCTTTGATATGTCATCAGTCGGCTCTATGGAGTTATTATCGTACTCATAGAGTTCCCTCAAGACTCTCAACAAATGATGTCTACTGTCATAAGCCCAATCTCGATACCAATCGACGGCATCTCCGACCACTTCGTATATATTATAACTCATCTCATCACAATGAGCGACGGAAGGACTCAATTGAAGATTAGCACGGTAGTCCATCCGAGCATTATTGTCCGAACCGAACCCTTCACCGTCAGATTGAGATTTTTTTATTTTTACGACCATATCCAGAGGTGTGTCTGTGCCTAACTGTCTGAATAGCTCTATCTGATTGCTCAATTCATCTGAGAAATCACTCTCAATGCCACATGAGAGATAGCATCTGAGAATATGGTCAGTAACAGTTGATTTCGTACACAAGTCGTTAGAGATCCTGTTACTCCTGTTCTTGATGTATTCATATGAACTGATATACAGTTTTGACTGGCATCTTATTGATTTTCTACTCGATCTTACTGCGTTGTATACAGAGTTTGTTTCACTCATTACATTTACATAATTATAGGGGTGATACTAAAGGCTTTTTGAAAAGAGGTACATCACTACCTCATTTCAGAGGTCGGGGGGTTCAAATGAGGTAGTTCTAAGTGTGTATTTCAAATATAATAATATAATAATATTGCTTGTAATTTTTCAAATTTCGTTTGCAGACGGCTACTGCAACAGCCTCCGCAGTAAGACCGCACAGCCTCAGCCACCGCTTACCGCCCCGTTCAGACAGCCTACGGCAACTCCCGTTTTATCTCTCTATCCCTTCGTAGAACTAAGAATCTACAGTTAGGCAATTTGCTTTTCTCAGATTTGGACGTAAAAATAATTTTTTTTCGATTTGAACTTCTATCCTACCTCAGTTTAATAACTTGACTGATAATCCTTCCTGAGTTGTTCTTTATCTTCTTCAACGTACTCCAAGGTTTGTTCTATCTGTGCGTGACCAGCGAGTCTCCGTGCTTGATGTATAGCAATATCATCGCAGTTGTTCACCCAATGACTGATAGCAGTCCTTCGCAATCTGTGAGGTGTTACAAGCCACTCTTGAACAGTCTCGGAAGGCTCAGGATTTGCAGGTCTCAATGGTTTCTGTATTTGTTCATTGTATTTTTCATTGGCTCTGTGTGCTGAGTCTTTTACAATGTCAGTTATTGATGAAGGATTGAGTTGAGGTGATTGATGAGATAAAAATAGGTACTCGCTTTTGCTAGCGTAGGAACTGTATGATGGTCTCACATGCTCAGCCCATCTTTTCAGTTCATATTTGAAAGACTCGGGGAAAATGACATCACGTCGAATAAGATCTTCATGCTGTTTTGCGTTCAGTTTGGAGCTTCGTATGTTGATAGCACAGTTATCCCAATCAATGTTTTTGACTTTCATTCGGCTAATTTCGTCAGCTCGACAACCTGTATAGTAGATAAGACGGATGATACAGGAGTGCATTTGACGAGTTTGCTGTTCGCCTTCTACACTTGAGATAATCCGTTCAATATCCTCTTTAGGAATGGTGATTATGCTATCTTTGTCGTTATTGAGTTTTTGCTCTTTCTGATACTCTGATTGATTATAGATAGAGTAGTCCTGTGCGAGATTAATATTCTCACAAGGATGATGATTGATGTTTGCGAAGCTTTCGTGGAGCTGGTCATTGTTTAAGATTGAGTAGAAACTGCTGACACTAGCATAGTAACTTGATAAAGTAGTTCCAGCAAGCCCTGATTTATCTTGTATGTAGGCTCGAACATGTTCTTCTTTTGCTTCAAATGGGTCAATACCCCTGTTATCTATGAATGATAGCCAGTATTTGACTTCTGTTCTACGAGTGTCGAGAGTCTTTGGCTTAGAGTCTTTTTGTTCGGAGAGAGATTCAATGTAAGTGTCAACAATTCTGTTCAGTTCTTTTGAGAGAGAAATATCACTCGTAAACTGACCTTTGTCATTCCGTTTCATTTTTGCATGTACCAGCGACGATTTCCGTCCTGTAAGATTGACTTGACCGGAGCTGTAGTTTGGGTTTCGATGTAGATAAGTGCCTTTCGGACAACTTCAACATCTTGATTGATATGCTCCGCTATGTGGTCGGCACGCCCTGTTATTTTTGATATTTTTTCTGCACTTTCGAGACCTGTAACTTCAATTTCACGCAACTTTTCTTCACTTTCAACGAGAGGGATTGAGTCTTGGGCTTGCATACCGACGGATTGGAGTTGTTTTTCATCGACTTCTTTGACATCTGTCTGTTCAATATTATCTATGCGACTTGACATGCGATTGATTGAGTTATTAAGGCTCTGTAGTTGCTCAGTTACCTCTGAGAGGTCAACTTCACCGTTGCCGTTGTCTGGGATAGATTTTTGGTCGACGTACCTGTCGCTTAATTCTTTGCCGACTGAGGTGGTGATGAGATACTTGAAGGAACCGTACTCTTCGTTCTTTGCTTCCTTCCACGCTTGTTTGGTTGCTTCTGGGATACGGATATTGATTTGTTCTTGCTGGTGCCTATCTCCCATGCTAGGTGCTAAGAGAGGCTGGATTCTGATAAATGATAGGAATTAGCTATCCACTCTTTGAGAGTGCTAAATCATGGGTGTCTAGCACATTGCTATCCACTTACTCGAACATCTGCCGCATCTTCCGATAAGTGGCTATACGAATGCTATCCACAAAAAGCCCGTCAATGAATAAACTGTTACCGATTCACACAGCACACGTACCCGTCCGCACGCACGGGCGGCGGGCGGGCGTACTCGTGTAAAATTTCACCCCGTTTATTCATTGTCCGATATTCTAATATTTGATGGCTTAAAGCTCTTGGATATAGCCCTTGGTTGTATCACTTATGATTATTGATTGAATTAAATGTGAGCTAAATTAACTATCTTCTGATATATATCACAGTAAAATACTAATCTTTATATTCGTATGAAGCTATCCACCTAATCTCTTATTATCAGATGACGGGGCTAGAATACTTGATAAAACTATAGAGTCTGATAATTCTAATAAGTCTTGATACTTCCCGCAGTTTAGCAAGCCTCGTTTTAAGTACAATCCTAAGGCTTCAAAATCAGAGCGGACGATGGATGGTAAAATTGAGAATGACCACCCGACAGTCAAGCCTGTTGACTTGATAGAATGGATGGTCAAACTCGTAACGAGGGAAGGTCAAACTGTTCTGGATCTATTTGGTGGTTCTGGTACAACTGCTTGTGCGTGTATTGATTCTGGCAGGTCTTGTGTTATCATTGAGAAAGAAACTGAATATTATGATATTTTGAGAGAGAGGGTATTATTGAAGCGGAAGCTTTCTGATAGAGATGTTGATGTTAGTTTCTAGCTTAGAGACACTACTTTATTCTTTTTAGATTTTTAACTTGTCAGATTCGGGATAATTATTTAGGGTATGACCTTCTTACTTTAATAGGTAATGAGGTGTAAAAATAACTACCCTGAATACAAAATTAACGAAGAGATAATAAATGAGGCGAAGAGACTAGCAGAAGGTAAACAGTACGGCGGTCGTGATATTCACCGTAAAGGTGAAACTCAAACAGAAGATTTAGAGATGGGGAAGATTGGAGAAGCTGTTTTCGCTAAGTTCTTAGAAGATAGTCCATGGGAAGACTGGGAGCGTCATTATGATACTGATGAGAGTGACGAAAACATGTCTGACTTCAGTCTAAGAGGTGTAGATATTGATGTTAAGACTCGGTGTGTTAAGAGATTTAGACAAAAGTGTGGTAACAACAATTGTGATTTATTAGTTCGCACACCCCAGCGAGTACCTCGCTTGGAATCACATATTTACCCGCTTGTCAAGCTCTGGCATGATGGTGAGGATACATTCCAGAGAGCGACGATCGAGGGCTACGCAAGAGATAATCATGTCAAGAAAGCTTGTGAGTTTTTCTACGGAAGTGAGTATAAGAGTCAGATAAGTCGAGCAAATTTGATGGACATGAATATGATGGGAATGGACGCACAAGGTATCGCTCAGAAGCAAGAAAGGCGTCGGACAGGTAAACTTTGTATGGTAGAAAATCTAAGGAATGCGTCGAATGCGAAGGTTGACATGATGACCGTCGAGAAGAATCATGATAAAGAGTTGTGTAACTGCGATACAGAATAACTTTTAGTCCGTCAGTTACATAATTTTTCTATGGGTATTGGTAACTCTAATGACAGTAGCGACAATGAACAGATCGACATTGATAATGAAGAGTTTGAGAACTTGAGTCAAGAAGAGAAAGATGTTGTTTTACAAGGAGCAAATTATCAAGAAGAGCTTACAGATTTAGCTGAAGAGTATCTATCTAAGACAGAACTAACTGCTGTTGAGATAGCCAGACTCACAGATGATGTATCTCGTGAGATTGTGTTTTCGGCTGGGATGAACGAGGCTTTAGATATAGATAGCGAAGATTAGGTAAGCTCATTGAATACATCGACGAATAGATTCGAGCTTTCAAAGTTTGTTACATTGACATCGGTAATAACAATTTCATCTTCTTGAACATTTTTGGCAGTTGCGATTATAGTTTTGTTTGGTTCTTCTGCGGATATGATATGTCGGACACTATCAACAGTAAACTGATTTACATTACCACCAGTCCTATCAAATGTTTTCTCTGGATTTTCAAACAGGCTTCTTATTTGGGTTTCTGTTAGAGACTCATCATATCCACGGAGTTCATTTATAACACCAGTACTATCTTTTTCAGTAGATGACGTGATGTCAAATTCGTCATTGCTTCCATCTGAGCCGATTACAATATTTTCGGCATCTGGAGAGTAATCTCTAAGAGACCCAACCTCAGGGAATTTAGTTGTTACATCAGTTGAACCACCAGATAGTGTTTTGTGTAGACGAACTTTGATTCCTGTATTATCTACTGTCATACTGACTTGGACTCTACTATCAAGAGGAATACTGCTAAATGTCTTGATAAGACCAGCACCTGAGT
>AKVG01000033.1_pt1 | contig 14449 bp, 32 predicted proteins | sample 248631 | NCBI WGS metagenome assembly AKVG01 (sample SAMN03295113, study PRJNA81851) | hypersaline lake metagenome | isolation source: aqueous lake water sample, post-0.1 um filtrate containing the viral fraction | place: Australia: Lake Tyrrell in northwestern Victoria
ACTCCCAGTGACTACCGCTCGTGTCCACACAAGTGCTATGGCACCATTCGAATCGAGGATGGAAAAGCAGTCTGCCCAGTCTGTCGTCACACTCCAGACGGCGAACACATCCCAACAACAACGGAGAAACACACCCCTAACGACCATGATGGACACTGTTCCCAATCGACGTGGTTTCACCCTATTACAGAGGACCGAGGAACCCATGTCTACGTGTCTGACCCCCACCCCTCACGGGTCGAAGATGGGGATGTAGATGACGCTGAAAAGTACTATGAGATCTCGAAGAAACCACGACTATTTGGGGGCAACTGGCGTGTCTACTCGAAGGATGAACAGACACGGCCAGATGGTGTGACTGAGGAATACACATTCGACCTCACCACACTTTCCATCAAACGCAACTGACTCATTTTCGTCTGCACTGTAACCCAAAAGGAACATTCTTTATAACTAATTTGGGATTTATGTTAACAGATAGTGGCAACACCATTCTCATATCACACAAAGGTTTTATAAAACCCTTTCGTAATTTGAGAAGATATAATTACAATCTAATACGTCAAAGCAACACTACTCATGATGTTCAGCACGGAGGACATCTGCTATCTCTCCCAACGTATCCAATCGAAGACGGACAGTCTTTGTCCCATCCCATGCAACATCTCCCACCTCGATTTCCACCATGGGTGAACGATACATTGGTTCGATACCAATTTCTTTACGGGCCTCGTTGATCTTCTCACGGAGGGGTGAGTCATCCATCACCTTCGCCCCAACGTGGTGCCCAATCACTGTCTCTTCTTGGTAGTCCCACTCTTCACTATTCATTTTCCTACCTCTTGGAGTTGTGGCGAATTAACACAGTACAACACGTGACGTGGGTCATCGTAATCGTGACCACAGACAAAACACGTCGTATTGAGTCCACGAAGTTTTCCTTCACTATTCTGACGACTATGCGTTGCGTGGCCGTCACTCATCATTTTCCAACACCTCAAGTTTCCCTCGTGCATGGCCAGCCCCAAAGCCAAACATCCACCCCATCAACAGACCGAGGAGGAATACACCACCGAAGAGGATAATTTCACTCACTGTCATCCACCACCGCTTTTTCATCGTATGGGAGGCCCAGTTGCTCCGCAAGGACCACTGCATCGTCGTCAGCCGCCGTTGACGATGGCCAATCATCCAACGAGGGCTTCACACCATCTCCCAACTCTATTTTCCCTGACTCTACATTCCTATGGCACTCTGAACACAACGTGACCAAATTTGATAACTGGTTAGCTTCATTGGCTTTATCAAAATCAAGAAATCTAACTATATGATGAACAGACAGATCAATACCATGTTCATCATAGTGTTCTTGCCTCGTTATACCACAAACACGACACTTTTCATCGTCAATAACTATTCGTTCTTCTCGCTTTTTCTCCCAATTTTTACCGTAATATGGTTGATGAGGTCTATCACCATCAGAACGATGCTCGGCATGACAATCAGAATCACAAAACACATTTCCATCCGACTGTTCGAGTCTCCATTTTGATACCTCTATTTCTTTACCACAATTTGCACAGTTAGCATCTTTTTTACCACCAGACCACAAGTGGCTCCAATCCCCCGTTCGATTACGTGACTGGAACGTTGACACACAATCCTTCGAACAAAACACATGGTCATTTTCTTCCAAGGTACTGGGAGTACGTTCCACAACAGAACCACATACATCACATTCCACATCTTTCATATTATAAAGAGGATGATCGTTACCAGTTCTCTGACTCATCCAATTCGAGAAACAACTATCAGAGCAAAAATGATGATCTTGCTTTTCTACACGTTGTTGTTTCTCCTCCCTGAACTCCTCACCACAATTACTACACTCAACGATCTCACCAGGAATGGACTCACCATGCACCATAGAATGATGCTTTTTCATACCGTATTCACTCTGGAAGTCTTCCCTTCCACACGTTGGACATTCAGCCATCGTTTACCCCCTCCCCAAACGGCAAACCCAGTTTACGTGAAATAACAACACAATCGTCATCGGCGGCACTCGAAGATGACCAAGAAGAAAGTGGTGGTTTAATCATCGAGATGTTCTCAGAGGGTGTGAGACGTGGTTCAAGGACACTGAGGATACCATCTTGGACTGACTGTGGAACGTAGTGCCCATGCTCGTCCACCATCGACAGTACCCATCGTCCATCGAGGACCACGAGTTTTCGGTGATCGAACTTGATAGCAAGGATGGGATCTCCCCACATGGGTGTCCCATCGACGAGTCGTTGTAGCTCTTCGAGGCCAGTCTCATCCGTCTCTGACCCCGTCATCACGTTCGACACTCTATTCCCATCATCCCCCTGTCTCTTTTTCGCCTCGATGTTGAACTGAGTCGTATCGTGTCTCGTCGCGAACTTGGGATCGACAGTGATGACGATATCGCATTCCCCAGAGTTAGAGTTTCCACTGTACCCTTCCGCAGCGACGTATACTTCTTTGGGTGTTACCTCATCGAGACCATTGACGAGAGTGTGCTCATACCGCCGTCCATGTTTCTGCGTCATCCTACCACCTCAGCATCGTCGTACAGCAAGACATCTGGGTAGATACGGCTGTGACCCTTTTTCCCCACAAATTCACTAAAGCGATAAGTAACATCATCGATTGTCACCGTGATCTCATCTGGAACGACCTCGTCGAAGGGTTGGGTAATGGGATAGTACCCATCTTCCGTGGGTTCAACGGGTGACTTATGCATCGTCACCTCGCAGATATGGAAAATTATAGGTGACACCATCAATATCAAAACACGAACTACACCGTACCGCTCCATCACTGATTGCCTCCTCCAACGTGGTCTCTGTCATCCCATGAGTACTGTGAAGTTGGGACGGCTTGTGGACTGACAGATGAGCATCGTCAACGACTACTTTAGTACTCATGTGTCACCTTTTCAAAATAATTTACTGATTCGAGGATCGTACTCGATCCCATGTTCACCTTCGCAACCCCTTGCCACACGTCTTCGACACGACCTCGTTTTCCATTGAAGGGACCGTTCTTCTTGCACTCCACACGATTTCCTTCCTCGATGTGAGCCATACACCCCATTGTTCGCTTTGGGGCATTAAAAAGGTTTCTATCAAAGAAGGAAAACCAAGACACCAAGCATGAGGACGATCCATACGATGAAAATAACGAGGATACCAAGAAACAGGGCGACACCCTGTCCAATGTAGTACCACAGATCAAATCCATCATCAAAAAATTCAATCCCTATCATTGTCACTGTATACGTCTGCCTCACAGAATGGACAGACGAACTGCCCTACTGCATTCTTGACGTGGATCAAATTATGTTTCTCACAATAGTTCTTCTCACGGGTTTGCTCATGGAGATTATCAACCATCATTCTTGTTTCGTTTAGCATGGTCATCAACGGGTTCCGCTGACTCCCCAGTCAGATAGCCAGCCACGAACCACTGCATCGTACGGTATCGTTCTTTCTTATCCATCATCGTCATTCTCCATTTTCTCTTGCCACTCCTCACGCACACTCTCTGACGAATTTAGTTGTTCCTCAAAGACGATTGAATCAACTTCCGTAAACCTCTCGTGTTTCTCGTAACACCTGTGGTGTTCGCACGTAGCTACTTCCTTTTGTTTGACAGTAATTACCATGCGTTCGTCGATGGGTCCAGATACCTTCCTTCTTAAAGTACTATTCACTGATTTCCACACACCAGTCTCAACATACGTTTCGTCGAAGTGACGAAACTGACGAACGATATTGGCTTTATAACCATCCCTTAATTGGTATTCCTCGAAATGATGGCTATCACAGCCATCATCTTCGTATAGTTCCTCGTTCCGCTCCACGTCCGTTCCCATCGTTACCTCATCCTCCAGTATCGACGGCTTCGAGGTATCATCAATCATCTTTATCAACTCCGTAGGCAGCTTCCAACATCAAGTGTCTCGCACTATTTAACAAGATACTACGCCACTGTTCGTCCACGGCGTGTTGGGCCACTCGAATGTGATCCCTCGCTTCGTAGATGTGCTCCCCAACGGACATTTCGTCATCAGTCTGATGACTCTGCACAGCAGAGTCGTCTTTATCACGGCCATGCGTTGCGTGGCCGTCACTCATGTCGCACCACTTCCCCATCACGGCCCTCCAGCGCATCTTCAATGTTCCCAACTACCCACTCCAATTCATCGAACACTTCCGCTCTATCACCCCCAAACACACTCACATCGACATCAATCTCCACCCCATTGTTCTTCACCATCCAAATATTTTCACTTGCTTCAGTCATTTGTAACCTCCTCGATAGCGTCTTTCGCTTCCTCGAAGTCCACGTCACCAAGTGACGTTGTTTCTGTCTTCGTCTTACTGCAGTCCTCATGTTGACACTCGTAGGTCTCCTTGTGGTGGACGCTATGAACTTCCTTCCCCAGAAAGGGGATCACCTTCAACCGATGTTCCGTGGGTTCATCGGGCCACACGTGGCCCCCTCCACACCCTGTGAAAGAACGATAGAAGCCCACGAGGAGCCAAAGGATGAATACTGCAAGGGCACCAGCAACGAACTCGCTCATACGTCCTCCCTCTCGATCCTCGTCGGTAGAGGTCCAATGTTCTCGTAACCGTCCCCAGCTTCGAGGTACATATCGTCACCAGTCCCTTCACTTCTCTCAAATTCAACCAACCTCTCAATGTCATCCTCGACAGCCTCCATCCCACCGCTCAACGACTCAACGATAGCCGCATAAGTACCGACATCATCACAGTGTTCGTTCTTGAACAACACATCCCCACCAACGTCGTAGTATTCCCGTGTCTCCTCATGTAGTGTTGGGTGATACCTTACTTTGAGGACAAACAAGGGGTGTTTATCACTCGTTGCCCGTTGGAACAACTCCTTGGAAACTGTGGCGTGTTCCATATTATGGTAATACAACATCGTTAGTCCTCCTCGTTGTCGAACGCTTCCCGTGCCTGTTGTGCCTGTTTCGGCGTACTGACAATACTCCATAGGGTATCACTCTTCATGAGTTAATCCTCCCCGTTGTCGAACGCCTCACGAATGTCAGCCACATCGCTCGGTGTGTTGATGATCTGGGCATGAGAATCACTGTTCCGCGATGACCCCTTCACCGTTAACGTCCCAATCGGCATCCTCGCACTAATACTTACAACACGCTCTGAGTCCTCCAATGGAAGGACCTCCTCTGGGTCTCGATACGAACTGAAGGTCTCATTCTCGTCTTGCACAGTCAACCGTGTCATACAAGCCATACTGTGACCCAAGATACTTTTCACGAGGGTCTTCTCCGAGGCATTGATGAGGTACGTATCTTCGTCCTTCGCAAAACGAATGACAGTTTCCGCCTCGGTTGGCGTCAACCGCCGCGCTCGCTTCACTTCATCCGCTAACTGTTGACGTACCTCCATTTCTTCGTTGCTCGCCATGAAGTGGCCGTTCTCGTCACTCATCGTCGAACGACCTCCATCGGCGTCACTGCCCCACGTTGTACTTCTCGTGTCCTCACAACTTCCTTCCGTGCAACGTCTGTCGCATGGATTGCGTCCCTCGCCTCCACCGCAACAGTCGTCGTTCGTTCAACAACGGCTGTCACATGAAATGGGGGACGAACACCATCAATAGAAACTCGTTTGAATGGTTCATCAGTACTAATCCCATCAATCGATTGCTTCAAATTCAAAACAGCCTCGTCACGGCTATCGACATCATCGTACGTTTCTTCGACTGTCTCCGTGATTCTCACCGTTATTTCATACTCGATACGTTCTTCATCGTCCGTCTGGGTCGCATACACTGGAGCCTTTGAACCCATACCCCACTGTTCGTTTTGGGTATTTATAAAAGTTTGGACGATATTAGTCGATCACACAGCCAAGTTCGACGTGATCACCATCGACGATTGCGACGACATCCCCATCAGTACTCAACGTCAACTGAATATTCGTGTCCTCGTCGATCCGTGGTCCCATCCGCCCCTTCGCCGTCCGCAATTGCATAATGTCGTATTTGGGATTGGGTTGCATCCGCTCCCACAGTAGTTGTTGGGCACGTTCTGCAATGGTGCCCAACGCTCGAATCTGGTTGGTCGATGAATCATCCAAATCTACAGTCTCATTGGAAACACGGGGACCACGTGGTCGTGTTTCATCGATTCGATGGAGGAAGTATGGAAAACTGCGGAAGTCGTCGTCGTTCAGTTCCACGACTTCGTTGCCGTGGACGGAGGGGATGTAATCGACGACTGTCTGATCGTTGCGGACACCGACGATATCTCCCCCTTGGATAACATACACATCATCCTCGTCGTCCAGTTCACGCGCATCCTCACTGTGGAAGACGATTTCAGTTCCCCCCACGTCGACGACATCACCATCGATCTGATCCGTGTCTTCAACTTCGATGAACCCCTCGCGGTGGACCGTACTGGTCTCTTCATCCACGAGGGAGAACCAGATGAACACAGGAACACTCACCTCGTTCGCGAAGTTGACGTACTCGCGAAAGTGACGGAGATTCAGCCGTCCGAACCATTCCACTGCTTCCTTCGTCTTCACTTCGACGTAGGCCACCGTCTCCCCGTCGTCGAGGACCTTGAGGTCTGGCCCTTCCCCATAGTACACATCGTCAGCGTGTCGTTTGTCGTCCCCATGCTGTTCGACATCGAACCCATGGGCTTCAAGGCGGCGTTCAAGCAGTTCTTGGCCAACATCATGAACTTCGTACGCTTCGAGAAACGATCGATCTCGAACCTTCTCCACGTCACCTTTCTTCATCCCCTTCACCTTAGACAACATTATGCACCAACCTCTTTCTCACCGATGGCACTTAATACCCATGGCACCCCAGTGGAAGTAAAATTAGCCACGACTAATTCATTAATCGTTTCACAAATTTCATGAGTGGTCATAAACAGTGTCATTCGTACCCCTATGTTCGTTTCGAGGGTATTTATACTTTTCCCACACTCATGAAAACGCTTCGAGACCACTCTGAGAATGTAAGTAGTGTACGTCGTCCCATGGCCACCCTCTCGTTTCCAACAGTGGGTCCATTGGATCTTTGAGTACTTTCTCAAAGTGACGCTCCCAATCGACGATAAACTCGTCTGGAAGCAGTGAGGCATCTGGGAGTGCGATAGCATCTACTCGATCACCATCCTCTGCCGTCGTTGCATCGTAGACGGATGGATAATCACCCCGTACGTCCGTGAGATAGATCAGTCGTGGTTTGTCCCCCCGTTGGATCGTCATCCCACTGAGGTTCTCATTGACGTACTTGGCCCCACGATAGATAGGTGCGGGACGGCGAGTGCTCGTTCCGTACTCGTGGAGGTTCTGTCCAATGCCCTTACGTTTCGCTACATAATCGAGATCGATGTCTCCATTCTTGATATCCTCTGCCCACTCGCGGAGTGTGGGAAACAGATACTCACGACCTTCCCCTTCATCCATCCGAAGTGTCTGTCCAAACTCTCGTTGGGCATCCTTGGTAATGGGAGCAACGTCAGACCGTTCTGCCTCTAACCCAGTGATATCGATTTCATCTATATTTTCTCCATCGTCATCGTCCCACGTAATCCACTCCACCCGTCGCTTCTTGACGCCCGCTTCACCATGCGGTGGATCAGTTGACGGGATGAACACCTTGGGACTGTAGGACTCGATTTCGATGGTCCCTCGGTGTTGGGAGGGATCGACGCCAAACTGGGTCTCGAAGAAGTCGTCGTAGCCTTCATTATTCAACAATTCGACGGCTTCCTCCACAATCTCGAAGGCCCTATCACGAGTGCTTGCGGAAGGGACGGAAATCCCACAGCCATCTGTATCACCATGACTCGCGTATGCGTCTTCGAACCCATTGTCATGGAGATACTCAAGGACGTAATCTCGCGAGAACTGTATCATCTTGCGACCCATGAGAGTGATAGCCTCAGCGAGTCGCCAATCGAACAACCGAAACGAACTTTCTTTCGTCGCAAAACCCGTCACACCATAGACAGAATTGGTCACTCTTTTGGTACTTGCATACAAACTTGTTCCTCTGTACTGATTCTTCAGATCGATAAGGTCCTCTACAGTGTCCGTCAGAAACCCCTTCTTTACGTCGTGATCGAGGAAGTACAGTTTCTCGTACTGTGGTCCATCCCTCTCATCACACGTCCACTTGACTGAGGGAGCATGGGGGTCGTACACCATCTTGTAGGTCCCATCGGTGTACTGTTGCCACGACTCACCACTGTCCAAGTGTTTGACTGGCCGTGTGTCGATGTAACCCCATACCACGTCCTCCTCAGTGTACTCGCTTGCTTCGAGGTCCGCCTGGGTCCCCACAATCGTCTCTGGGGACGCATTGAGAGTCACGATCCCATTGGGATACATACTCCCCACGTCGATGTACAGATCATGGTAATGCATCCCAGCCGTTGCGTCCACCCATGCACCAAGGTACTTGTATTCCTCTGGGGGACCACCAGTGGGTAATCGAATCCCACGGTCACGTGCTTCGTGGAGAATATAGGTATCGAGGATGTCTTTGTTGTACGTCGAACGACTATATTTCGTCCCCGCTACCCGTTGGAGCGAGGCGAAAACGGAGTTATCGTCTCGTACGCTCATAACGTTCCACTCTTGATCTCACGGGCCATCTGAAGGCCAACGTTCGCTTGCTCGTGTGCGGCTTGATTGTTGCGTCGATGGACGAGTTGGACATACCAGTCCTCGAAACGATGTAAGAAACTGCGTAAGGCATGATGGAAATACGTCTCAAATCCATCATGTCCTTCCTTAATCGCTTCAACGACGGATTTGTTATCGAGGCGGAGGATAATTGGTTCGTTCGTGTAGTCCAATGCCGCCCTTGTTGCGACGATGGCAGCATAAAACTCACCACGAGCACTCCCCCAATCGAAGGGGCGACTATCAGCCGCGATGTTGATAATCCGTGTCCCAGTATCGAGAAACTCACCCTCTCCGTAGCGACTCCGATAAATCACGTAGCCCACGGAGAGGAGGTCCTTATCATCATCCATCGACACGTCACCATGGGCATGAATCATGTCTCTCAGTTCCCTCCTCGATGCACTGAACTGGCACAGCGGTTATGAACTGTCTCAGTCGCACAGTTCTCACATGGATCACCGTATTCGCACTCTTCGAGGCCACACGTTCCACTACACTGGGGACAAACGAACGTCTCCGTACCGTGTTCCTTCCCAGTCCCGTGGTTCAGTTCCTCTCGATCCACGTCGTAGGTGACGTAGTTATCGTTCGCCGTTTCGTCACCATGGTTGGTGTGTCCACACTGCGTACAACGAGCATCAACTGATGCCATACCCGTATGTTCGCTTTTGACCTACAAAAAAGTATGGGTCGTTAATCGTACGGGTGTTCGAGCCACTCCTCACCCACTTCATCCATTACCCTCTCCGTCAACGACGCTGCCCCATACGAACGGTGATGCCATACGTCACAGATATGTGGTGCGTCCTCGATGGAATCGCCGTCGAAGCCACGTAAATCGTACACACTGTATTTCACCTCCCCATCGTCGTTGTACTCTTGACGATTCCAGACGCCGATTTCCCCAATCTCTCGTCCGTTGATATCAAGGTGTATTCGTAACATGATTATTTGTACGCTTGGAGCGCCGACGTATCGATGGAAAGTGTTTCATAGTCCATCGATTCAATGATATCTATCGCATCTTCGTTCGGTATTTCTATCCCACTATCAGCCGTCACGGACCAGACGTGTCGCCATACAGTGTCCCCTTCGGGTCTATACTCCCATCGAACACCCGTACGGTCCCCACTTGGTCTCTCGCTGATTTGAATACGATGTTCCTTACCTTCAACGTCAGTGAAGGGGAATACAGTCACCCAGTCATTGTCAGTCATAGGATGTTCACTTCCTCTTTTGATTCTCGATTAATCGCCACCGCCGCTTGCGTGTCTTTCAGTGAGTATTCGACGAACACCTCTGGGTAGTGTTCCCATGCGTAATCTATCGCTGGCTCGTCACGTGGTACGTCGATCTCGTCCTCGATAGACAGTTTCCCAACTGAGACACCTTCGCTTTCAGCCACGTCTTCGAGTCGCTTGGAATCCAACTCATGGACTGTTGTTTTCTCGTACATATCCATGAGGTCCACAAGCAGACGACCTTTCAGCGATGAATTGATCCATTGGCCGTCCCCATCCATGTCGTACACCTCTCGTGTGGGGGAGAGTTTGTAGACACTCTGGAGGCCTTCGTTCAGCGCCCAGTTGATGAGGTACGGATGGTCGAACGATGACGCGTTCCACCCACTGAGAGCGTCGAAGTCACGATCGACAACCCATTCGATAAACTGACCAACCACATTGGATGGGTTAGCGTAGACGCTGACGTTCGCAGAGACGGACTCACGGACGTTCTTTGAGTCTTCAGCATTCCACGAGTCATGCATCAAGACCCACACAACATACTCATCTGTGTAACTGTCGTGGGCACTGATGGCCGTTATGGGGTTCGCTGCTTGCTCCGTGCCCTCCTTCGAGACGACTGGTGGGCCTCGCGTCGATTGTTGCACCTCAATGTCGTAGGTACAGATCCGTGGCGGTGGTGTCAACTCTGGGATCTCTCTATCATCGAGCCCAAGACTGACCTCCTCCACATCGATGCGACGGTCCCCAACGTCGTCGGGGACTTCGATCCACTGCTTGATATCGAGGTCCACGGCAAAGCGAACAGGGAACAGTACGTCCGCCTCGTATGGGTCCTCTACAAGCTCTCGAAGGTCCCCAACGTCACTGGGTTGACGAACAACGACACGAACGAGGTCCTCACCACTGATGGACGTTTCATCGCGGCCACGACGGTCCTCGCGAGTCACGTCAAGGACTCTATCGTCATCCGTTAGTTCCCCACCGATGTGATTCCACACTTGCTCAGTGACAAGGAAGTACGGACGAAAGCCCTCGATTTCGATGTGATGTCGTTCCCATGAGCCATCACGACCAGCCACATGAACGACTGGCATGGTCTCCCGATACCCGTCGTCTTCCTCTGTGTACCATTCATCGATTACTCGAAGGAACATTGTCAGTCGTTCATATTTTATTCATATTTCTTCATCGCCCGTTCAGTGATCTCGTCATGGAGGTCCATGTGGCCACGTTCAGTTTCCTCGGCCAACATATCGAGGGCGATTTCGTAACGCATCTCGTCCAACTGAGGTCTCATGCTTCTGGCGTGCCCTCCATTAGCCATCCTTGGTTCCACCCTTCCTCACCACACTCTGGGCAGATGTAGGTACACATATCCGAGTGCCCTTTCGTATGTTCTACGTATCGATCACCGTGTAATTTATCTGAGTCATCGAACGGTTTGTGTTTCAGTCTGTCAATTTCAATGAAAACGGGGTCTGGCAACTCTTCTACCTCGTACCCACAGTTAGGACAACTGTACGTCATGCTTCCTTGGCCTCCTTTTCAGTGACGAGAGTCACACGCATCTCGTATTTCGGACACCGAACGGGATCTCCAGGCTCAAGGTCACGCCACTCGTTCCCACACTTGGGACAGAAACCATTCGCCGTCATGCTTCCTTAGCCTCCTTCTTATCAAGGAACGGTCCCTTGACTTTGAGATTCTCCGTGAGTTTCCAGNANGTCNNNACNACNCANTATTTCATATCACGTTGGATTCCTGGGCAGTGAGCAATCTCATCTGACCCCAACCGTGTCCCAAACACAGCAGTCGTAAACTCATGCCACAGACCATACGTATCATTATAGTGCTCAAACGAGAAGACGACAGGAAGGTCTACGTCCTTCCAATCATAGAGGTACTGAACTTCCCACGGCCCTTCAGCCCCACACTCTGGACAGTAATCATTGGGTTCATCTGGGCGATGACCACAGTCTCCACAGACTGTCTCCGTCGCTGGGTCACTCATCGTCCTCGTCCTCTGTCCATGTCATAGGAGTCTCTACATTCTGACGTGGATCGTACCGCAACGACACACGAAACGCACCATCTCGTATGTACACCTCAATGTCGTCGAAGCTCCCACATCGTTTCAGTCGCTCTACCTCTTGGGCCATGTACGCAAGGCTGTTGACCCAATCCGTTGTGGTATCTTTCTCACTCATACACCCCTACGTTCGTCTTGGGACTATAAAAAGATTAGGGTTACGTAGTATGGACGCCGAACCGTTCACGTGCAATGTCCACGTACTCCTCGTTCTGTTCGATCCCGACAGCCTTCCTCCCCACGTTCTCAGCAGCGAGTAGCGTGGTTCCACTACCAACGAACGGATCGAGAACCTTCTGTCCTTCAGCGGTGACGAGTTTGATGAGCCACTCCATGAGATCAATCGGTTTGACCGTCTCGTGATCGTTGTCTACTTCACCGTCGAGGGTTCGCTCACTCTTGGATGCCTTCGACGTGTAGAAGAAACGTGAGGCCCCGCCACTGTCATTGTATCCTTCCATACGTCCCCCTGTTTCTCCCAGACCACCATCGTCAAGTACATCCCTCGAACCACTGTCATCAACTACGTGTGGGCTACACCCCTTACGCTCACCACTCTGTAGATCCATCACCTCTGCCATCACGGGGTCAAGGACGAGGTTCGCTGGGTATCGACCATCATCGGGGGCTTCCCATTCCTCATCAAGGTACTCCGTGTCACGTCCGCTTGCTGAGGGAGACAACCGATCCTCTTCATCCACGCCACCATTACGAATATCGTGTAACTGTTGAGTAGTCGGTTTGTCTTCCTTGGATTGATACCCAATCCGACACGCTTCCACATTGAGGTTTCCTACTCCATATTCCACTTGGTTCCTCGTCGCAGAGGACTCACCAAGTGGGGCGCGAAACAACACTGGAAACTCCGTCGCTGGCTTCAACGCCCCACGCCACTCACCCCACTTCTCGGCTTCCTCACCGTCTAACCACGTCTTCAACCTCGCTCCCTTAGGCATACCCTCTCCATAATGATAAGTTATAGTGTCACGGATCTCGTACCCCACGTCCTCGAAGGCTGCCATGAGACGATGGTGTGTACGGTTTCCGCTAAAGGCGATGACGTGGCCACCTGGCTTCAACACCCGTTTCGCTTTCTCCGCCCACATCATCGTCCACCGATGGTACTCGTAGTTATCCCCCTCAGCCCCACTTGCTGGGGCAGAAGAAGACAGCCGACCACCGAAGTCATCACGCCCACTGTCGCTGTCGTTGCGCTGACGACGGAACTGGTCCCATTCCTTGTCCATAAACGAAATGGCGTACGGTGGATCAGTCACGATGGCATGAAACTCGTTCTCGGGGAGTTCTTCGAGAACGTCGAGGCTATCACCGTGGATGACTGACCCATGTGAAAGGTCATACTCATTGCTGTCCGTTGACTCCACTACGTCTTCGAAAACCGAACTCATACCCCACTGTTCGCATTGAGGATATATAAAACTATGGTCTATCGAGAGTCCGAGATAGACTTCGCCAACTCGGGGTGTTTGAGAATTAACGCGAGGAAGAACGCGTAATTAGCCATCTCAACAGCCGTCTCCCACGGTTCGTCGCTGACACTTGCATCACCCTGTCCATACACGTTCTCGATCAGTCGTTCGCGTTTGTCGCCACTGCGAGTAAGGAGACCATACGCTTGACTCCGTACTGCACTGTCAAACGGTGTACCATCACTCTCAGCAAGTTTCTGCCCAGTGTTGAGGAAGGACCATCCATAATCGCGATTCTTGGCTGCGACCTCCATGAAAGCATCCTCGAACAACTCCGCAAGCGCGTATAATCGTCGCTTATCCTCGTCCCCTACGTCACTGATGTCCACCGTTGCCTCCATAGTCAGTCTATCGAACGTTGCCACGTCCATCGTCGAAAACTCACGTTCGTCACCGTGAGCAACGGACGCTTGATCATTCGCACTGTCACTTAGTGAACCATTGCCTGCCATGGCTATACCTACCCGTTCACCCGTGTGCATAATAAAAGTACCGTGGTAACAGTTACCACTATTGGTGAGAGATTAAGATTCCCCTACTATCGGGGCTAACAGTCCCCCAACGTTCATCAGCAAGAAGCCAATGAACGCTTCATACCCCTATGTTCGCCTATGGGATATTAATAAATTGGGGTTAGAACGAATCCTCGTCAGCCACTCGCAACGCCATCATGGCTGTCGGCCCACCATCCTCATCCTCACAAACGAGGTCCTTCTGTCGTAGTGACTCGTAGGCTTCCTTCAACTCTCGACGAGCATCTTGCTGTGTGATGACCCTATCGTCCTTCATGTCTGGCCGCCCATCCCACAGATCGTGGTCTGGGTCAACGACAGTCGCCGTGAAGTCCTTCTCTTCCTCAAACTCCGCAGAGCCAACGAC
>AKVG01000011.1_pt1 | contig 14175 bp, 17 predicted proteins | sample 248631 | NCBI WGS metagenome assembly AKVG01 (sample SAMN03295113, study PRJNA81851) | hypersaline lake metagenome | isolation source: aqueous lake water sample, post-0.1 um filtrate containing the viral fraction | place: Australia: Lake Tyrrell in northwestern Victoria
GTCGCAGAACTGTCCCGAGTGTCAGGCGAGTGTTGGGGGTGATGGTGATGAGTGAGAACATTATTCACGTAACGGTTCATGATGGAACGCAAGATGAGTTGGAAGAAATGAGAGATTTCTTTGAAGAGGCATTAGAGGATTATGATGGGTCCGGGAAAATTGTTGTGTCGGATGAAAACATAGAGTTGCACGAACTCCCCCAATTGGAAACGTATACGGAGATATTAGCGGAACGGGTAGCTGAAAAGTTAGAGGAATAGGATAACCTCTTTGCGTTTTGAGTTTTTATAGTTCCGTATGCAACTGTCCAAAACGGAGCGGGTTCTTTTATTCACTGTTGCCCTTTCTGCATTGTATCGCTATGTCACCGAAGAGTGGCCGGTTAGTCTCACTGTGGAGGAAACATAAATGCCAAAGTATAACGCGAAACTGTTCGGCAGAGAGTTCACACTTGCAGAGACAGATGACCCAATCAGTAAATCCCTCGGGAGACGGCTATCAGGACAGCCGGATACGTTAGTTGATTCCGGGGGTTCTGTTAACTCCTATAATTTTGACGGGCAAGAGATTAGACGGGATGACCTCCTCGAAATCAAGAAGATCCGGGAGTCCGGGGGAGTCATATCACAACTTGTTAGGCTGAAGGCATTACTCTATTTCGGTGGTGGAGTCCGGTGGGAGGTTCCGGAAAACGAGGAAACCACGCAGATGATAGACGGGGAAGAAATAACTCTGAAAGACTGGTTAAACGAAACCTTTGCAAACCTTTCAATCACGGCGTTTGAGATTGGAGAGGATGCCCTGTGGTATCCCTACGGTGTGGGGGAAACCGTCGAGAATCGCGCGGGCAACTTTAGCCATATTGCCGGGGTTGAACCGTGGACGATGATGCCCGAGACGAATAGGCGCGGGGATATCGTAAAGTGGAAACAAATCACCCAGGGCGATAAACCCGGGAAACCATTCGATCCTGATGATATTGTGCATTTCCCGATTAACAAGAGTTCCGCGAGAGACAAAACCGGCATATCTGAAGTGCTTAGAAATAAAGAGGAGATTGAACAATTCAGACAGAATCAGTTAGCCATTAAGAACGCGATAGAGATGCACAGTTTCCCGCAGCGACACGTCAAAGTGGGTAGGGAAGGATCCGCTCCGATACGTGATAACGAACTGCGGAGAGTTAGAAACCTCTTTGACAGCCGGCAGACGGATTCTGATACCGTCTATGTGACGGGGCAAGATGTGGAGATTGATGCTCTTGAAGCGGAAAACTTTGAGTTCCAAAAGGTCACAGAGAACGACTTGAAACAGTTGGCTTTAGCGTTTGGACTCCCGGTTGAAGCTGCAAACGTTGGGAGTGATGGGCTTGGGTCTGGGAAGCCGGCAGAGTTGCGTATGACTCTCCTAAAGTTGGATATTCAGATGACGCGCCGGCTGTACACTAATACGTGGGTTCGGGACGTGATAACCCCGGTTGTTCGTGATTATAGTCCATTCGATCACACCCGAGACTTTGACATGGAAATGATTGAGACGGTTGAGGGCATGGATGACATGGCAGAAATCATCAACAAGGTTGGGGACTGGATGGAAACGAATGAGGCAAGAGAAATGCTCAACCTTGAACCGAAAGATGAACTTNAAGGGGAATACGGCAAACCCGAAGATGCACAACCCGATGATGCTGGTGGGTTGTTCAATGAAGCCGTGGATAAAGCCACCGAAAACAGAGAACTATCGGATGTTCGTATCCTCGAAGAGATACCGGACAAGTATACGGAAGACACTGGTTTGAGTGAGTCTGATTTTGTCCCCAATCAGGATGTATTAGATGTTGTAGATGATGCACGGGAGTTTATTGACAAACACGGCTTACCTAATCCCGAAGACCAACAGGAAGGCGCGGCAAGAGTCAACCAGTTGTATGATGCTATCCAGAACAACAAACCTATCGATCCTGACTTTTGGGAAGAAATCAAGAACTTCCATAGCAGACATAGGGCACAGGATAACCATGTCTGTGATGAGTCATCGTTACCAGAAGAGTCAGAAGAGATAGACCGATCCAAGTTTGAACCGTGTATGTTTGATAACGGCTACTTTAGTGATCAAACCTGGGGGAGTGATGCAGCATATGAGCAATCAAAGCGGATTACAGAGGCTATCGAGGATACCGAGGGGGTTGAACTCTCCGGTGATACGGATTTTAGGCACCCAGAGATAGCGCACACCGAACACCTCCCCAAGTGGGATAAGGAACTCCTGCGTGTGCACGCGGGAATCTGGGATGATGATACACAACGAGAACTCACCTCGTTTAGTCACTCACAGATGCCGGACTTTGTGCAATCCCGTATTAGAGAAACCATCATGTCCGGGGCTATCTTCAGTGAGTTTGATACCATCCCGAGTAATGAGTTAATGAACCTCCGAGAACAGCTTACGGAGAGTCTGGTAGACTCTGAAAGTTGGACCATTGACGGTGTGACGGATCAATTGCTTAATGTGCAAGGTATTGATGATCGTGCAAAAGCTGAAACTATCGCCAGGACGGAAACTGCTTCAATTGTGAACAGTGCCAGAGAAGAGGGGTATCAAGAACAGGGACAAGAAGACAGTCTATTTTATTGGACCGGGGCAAAAGATGACCGAGTAACCGCAGCTTGTGAGTGGCTTATCAATCAGACTAATCCGTTTGAAGGGGGTGATCCGGTTCCGATGGATGAACTAAAGGAACTCATTGATGAAGCACCCACCCATGACCCTGAAATGCAGGATAACTTAGCGCGTCCCGAGGATTTCGTAGTGCATCCAAATGAGAGGAAAACCTTCGCAAGAGCACCACCCTCCGAGTTTGGAACGGCAGAATAGCGCCAGTACAGTTCAAATAACTTTATATGGTTGTGAGGTGTTTACAGTAATATGTCGCAAAAACTCAGCCCTGTGAAAGGAGGGTTTGCAACCCCTCCGGCAGAGTATCCATTAGGGATACCAATAGCTGATAAAGTAACAATCCGAGAAATAGATAGAAATACAGCGGATAGGGTTTATGAAAATCATCATAGTTATCTCCCCCGTGGGCGTTGTGGTTGGCATTATGGTGTATACTTTGAAGGTGAGATAGTTGGGTCTATTTCATTTGACAACTGGCCTTCCCAGTCAACCATACGGGGTTATGATTCTTCTCAAATCATAGAAGTTTCAAGAGTTTGTATTGCCCATGACACCCCTAATTTAGCCAGTTGTGCCATGTCTAAAGCACAAAATACGTTTACAAAACAGTATACAGACCGGTTAGAGTTGTTAATAACATATGTTAAAGACGGTTATCACGGTACAATGTTTAAGGCATTGCGTGGGAAAGGTTGGGAAATAGACGGTTTATCATGTGGGAAAGCAAGAGCACCACATCATGAAACCGGAGAAATACACGAGATATATACTACAGATAAACAACGTTGGGTCTGTGAGGTGTAGCCCCACGCTTACCTTTGTGTAGCTCCGACTTACTATCATGCCCGATGTGGAGCTAACAGACCGGCAGCAAGACTTTATCTCAACACTCCCGGCAAGTACTGAAGAAATCGCCAGAAAGATGGGAGTGTCAGAATCCACAGTAAGCGACCATCGGAGTAACCTGAAAGAGAAGGGTGTACAAATCGAAAAGGTTGATGGGAAGTGGAAAAAGACAGCCAATCAAGATGATGAAGAGGACATACCGGAGGTGACAAACCCAGATACCGGGGGGCCAGATGCAACAGAGCTACCTGACGCCTTTATCTCTGGACTCCGTGATAACGGACTCACATATAAGCAGATGAAACAACGGTATGGGTACAGTCGTGACAAAGCAAAGAAGTTGCTAGATGATATGTCGGAATCCGGCTGGTGTATCGAGTTTGATACAGTTGACAAGCACGGAACACGGCGGTACTATATCCCGGATGAACGTGATAAACGCTATCAGATCGGGGATGGGGACGGAACGTATCGGTTCGGACTGATATCAGACACACATCTTGGGAGTAAGGCGTGTCATCTTGGGGATTTGCATAATTTCTATGACCGGCTACAAGACTCTGGCGTCGAAATAGTCCTCCACGGTGGGGATATCGGAGATGGGTGGGAAGTACACCGCAATCAGATTAATGAGGTACACGCCGAAGCAACTGGGTGGGATCGACTGCTTGATTATGTTGTTGAGCACTACCCACGCCGGGAGGGTATGCAGACGTTTTTCATCTCCGGCAACCATGATCATAAACTCTGGAAACGAACAGGTGTGCGATTTGGTGAACAACTCGACAACCGGCGAGAAGATTTGACGTGGTTAGGGGACTCAATGGCCCGGCTCATCTTTGACCCTGAAAATGATATCGACCTTGAATTAATTCATCCAAGCGGGGGACAGCCCTATACACTCGGGTACAGGGCGCAGACGTTATACAGAGAACAACCGTCAGATATCCGTCCCACAATATCGGCAATCGCACATCTACATGGCCGTCTACAAGCGGCTGCGGCTGGCGTGGAAGCGTTCTATACCGCCTGTTGGAAGGATCTAACAACATACGGGAGACGCAAAGGCCACGCCGCAGAGATTGGCGGGTGGATTGTGGAAATAACTATAACAGACGGGGAACTTGATGAAATGACAACAACATGGGTGAGCTATGAATCTGAAGACAGTCAAAAGTCAAACGAACGGCTGAAAGACATACATGAGATGGTTGCCGAAGATGTCTCTGCCGATGCTGATGGGTCTGGCTCAATGTATACTGATTAACTGAACGCAGGCGCTAAGTGCTCTTCTGGAGGAGGTGAACGGCGAGGAATAGCGCCAAGACGCCGGCGAGAGATGTTTCTCGTCGGTGTTACTGAAAACCTGGGGGACCGTACATCTTGGCTGGTGTCTGTCCCCTTGGTTTGTGGACGAGTTCCGAGAGCCCGTGTGTGTCGGGCCCTCTATGTGTGTTTTGCACGGCCCGATACTTAACTTTTGTCTTCGCGCTGTCGGTTGAAACTGGAAAACGGCGATTACTAAAGGCCCGCGTTAGTCCACCGGGAGAAAGCCCTGAAAACCCCGGCTTCATCCTTTTACTGCCACCCTTAAGGGCTTGTTGAGGGCAAGACAGACGGGCATGATAGGCTAACAGGTAAAGCCATGTAATGTTTTGTGTTTTTTATGCCCGAGAAAGTGGAGAAGTGTGTCTGTTCCGTCATGGATGACAACCCGGACATGGATGAAAGTAGAGCGTATGCAATCTGCCAAAGTCAACAGAACGAAGGGAATCTGTCGGAACTATCCTTTGACAAATCGTTAGAAGAAGAAGATCCGTGTTGGGATGGTTATGTCATGGTTGGCCAGAAAACCGATGAGAACGGCAATCAAGTCCCTAATTGTGTCCCTGAAGAGGATGCCGACCCCGCAAATCTGGCCGAGGATTGCCCCGAGGGAAAAGTCAACATCAACGGAAAGTGTGTTGACGTTGAGGAATCGGATGATGTCCCCCCTGGACTCCTATCACAACCGCGGATGATGCAATCCTCGAAGTTAGAAACGGAACCAATCGAGAGAGAGGAGCTGGCAGACGGGGAAGTTGCCTATCGCAATCTAAAACTCTTGGATGAGGGGGTTTGGACTGATCAACGGTCAAAGACTCCAACTCTGTACGCGGCTGAACACTTTGATAACTACCAGCCGACGTATGACAGTTCCGAGTTCCAGGGACCGCCGGTTAACATCATGCACGATCTTGATGCTGATACGGACAAACCAAATGAAGCCTCTATCTGTGGCCACGTTGAACCGGACTCTCTCGGAGTATCGAATGATGCACTCTTCGGGGATGTTGTCTTAAACACAGACAAAGCAGCCGGGGCCTATGCAGATGAGAACCTGCAAAGTGCTCTCGAAAGCGGTGGGGATAAAGGATTTGGCGGACCATCTGTTGAACTCAACCCGACAGAGATGCAAATGTCGGACCACGTTGAGGCAGAGGAGGAGGTTGTATCTGCCGAACTCTCCGGGTTGGGGCTGGTTATGGAACCCGCGAGTAAGTCGGTTGACTTTAGTTATGAAACCCAATCACGCGCGGTTGCACTTAGCCAAAACGTCAAGGGCGTCTATACCAAATCAGACAATATGGATACACGCGCGAAGATCCTCGAAGCGATTGCAACCAGAGAACTGAACATGGAAAACATAACTGAAGCTGCCGAAGAGATTGCCGAGAATCTTGATGTGAGCAAAGATGACGTTATGGATATGCTTGATCCATTGATTGATGAATATGAGGGTGACATGGAACCCGGAGAGGATGCAGAGATGGGGGACTATTCCGATTCCGACATGGAAGATATGGAAGGGGAAGAGGATGAAGAGGATAAGGACATGGCCGATATGGAGGAAATGTATGAAATGCTGAACGACCTTCGGAATCGGCTAGAAGAGTTGGAGGACTCCTATGAGCAAATTCGGAATCGGCTAGAAGAGTTGGAGGACTCCTATGAGCAAATGGACACGGAAATGGCAAGCGAGGATGACGTTGAAGAATTGTCCGAAGAGATGGAATCGGCCAAAGAGGAGTTGGCCGAAGCTGATACTGTGGCCGAACTCCAAGAAGCGAAAGAGGAACTGGATAAACGGCTATCCAACCTTGAAGAGGAACCGGAGGATCCGAAAACGCTGTCTGATGATTCGACGTTTGGATTTGAGCGGAATTTTGACGCTTCGGTGAGTGAGTCAGACGGTTGGTAATAGGTAAGCATTAAAGACAATTTGGGATTTACAGTTTAACATAGCATGAGTACAACACAAGGCGAGCACACTTTTGCGGAGGGTGTCCTTGTCAGTGGTGAGAATATCGATTCTTACACGGCTGGCGAGGATCTAACCGCGCGTACAGGTGTGTCAATGAGTGGCGATTATACCGTAAGCGAACCGGCGGCTGATGCCGGAGATTTCGTGGGTGTCGTTGCTTACGATGTTTCGAGTGGGGAAGAGGTTGCAGTTATCAAACGAGACTGCGAGGTTAAGGTATCAATCTCGGAATCCGTAACAGCCGGGGATGAACTTGTCCCTGATGGATCTGGGGGCTTTGAGACTGTTGCAACCAGTGGGCTTAGTGCTGGGTTCCTGATTGCCACGGAAGGGGGTAGTTCAAGTGACGTAATCCGTGCCGAAATCTTCAGTGCCGGAGGTGCTACAACATGAGTGTTACTAAAGCACGACGACAGTTGCATAATCACGGTGAGCACGGAAACTGGCGTTTCAAGGGTATCCTCCTGGCCGCGCTTGATAACTCTGTGTCCGCAAAAGACATTGCAAAAGCATGGCCAAGTGCAAAGAAAGGAGATTATCGGTTCCTTCAGTCTCATGAAGGCCGGGATATGGACGCAGAAATGTCCCGAACAACTGTTGCGGAAAGTGGGACGAAGCGATATCGAACCCTGAAAGATTACGCTGTCAACGCGGATACTCCAAAAACCCTCGGGGCAGCCGATCACATCAACGAGCAGGGGGATAAGATCGAAGCTCGTCTTGATGACGCTATCCCGCGTATGCTCTTTGCGGCATCGGACTATGAAGAGATCGACCAACTATTCCGCGAACAGCTTTATGAGGTTATCCAAGAGGGTCGAGAGGTCGTGAAAGTCGCCCGGGAAGCCTCGGATGTAATCAACCCGACCACGCGGCAGGGGGACATGACCATTGCATCTGATCAGCAGTTTGCCCCGCCAATGACCCAGGGTGCCAAAATCCGGGATGACCGGGAACAGTACACCAACGTAAGTTGGAACTGTATGAAACACGGTGAGGGTGGCCGTGTGACCGATGAAACGTTCGATCAAGCCAATGTTGACGTGATTGAGCGGAATATGCAGTTTGTTGGTTCCTCGGTTGAGAACGCTATCAACCGTGAGTTTTTGAGAACTCTCATTGATAACGCACAGAACAACCACGATACTACCGGGACTAACCAGGGTTATTCCGCTCTCAATGCTGCGGTTACGGAGGTTGACAAGGCAGGTTTCCAGCCTAACACGTATCTGACAGGGAGCCAGTACCGTGGAGAACTGTATGATGATACCAACCTGGCATATGCCAACCGCGCGGGGACTAACGAAGTCCTCCGGAACCGCGAAGAAGCTCCAATTGTTGGGGACATTGCAGGTCTTGATATGCACGCAAGCTCCCATGAGGATGTGTATGCCGGAGTGGATGATGATGAATGGCCAGCCGCAAGCAATACGTTCGGCTTCGAGGCTGACGGGGAATATGGAGCGGTTGTCTACAACCGTAACCGTGTGCATACCTTCATCTATGGTCCAAACGGGGACGATATAGAGATGAAGGACTATGAGGATCCAATCCGGGATCTCAACGGGTTCAATGCGAGGGTTCATGTTGACACGCGATACTCACAGGCCCGCAGTGCGTCCACGATTGAGTACTGAAGCCGCGATAACCTTCTCTTTTTATCCACTGCTTGCATAGAGACATCTATGTGGGCACGGCAAGAGAGTTTACAGAACATTTGGAGTGAGTGGCATGAACAGAGGCAAGCCGCGCGTCTGACAGCCTTCTCTACTGATGAGTTTAGCGACACGGAGATTACGAAGTACGATCTTGATACAGCCGGAATTACCGGGGAGGATAATCCGCGCAGTTATACAACCGACCCGGTCATGAATCAGGTTGATGGAACGGAAAACCCAGGCACGGATATTCGAACACTGGAAGATAGATAACGGTTGTTTCTTCATTTGTGTGTTGAATTTACGCGCAAAAGAGCGTTGATGAATCCCATAGATTTTTACAACAGAAGGCTATAATAATAACTATGCTTGCGTTTCCGGCAAATGGTGGGGGTCAAAAATGACAGAACTGTTCCCGTCAATCATTCCGGATGATGCTGACACATACAGTTACAAAGACCTGATGAATTGGGATTGGTTGCAAGTTGTTCGTCCGATTGCCGCAGAGCTTAAAACGGACAAAATCAATGGTGCCAGTACGCAGATTGAAGTCACACAGTATCTTTCTGGCCGATTCTCTAAGCAACAGTTGGATGCTATGCGCGAGGAGATAAAGACTGAAGACCCCGACTTTGCGGAAATCCCCGATACTGAAACAGACCTTTCCTCGTTTTCCGAATAGCATAACGCTATTCTATTTCGGTTTGTAATATGGTTGTATGGCAGACCCTACAGTGTCCGATGTTGAGGATTTAGACAGTACCGGATGGACCGCCCTGCCGGATACGAAAAAACAGAGTCTCTTAGATGATGCAATCCGGGAAGCGGATACGATGTACTCCGGGCAATACTCTCGAATGCCAACCCTTGATGGTGACAGAGAAATCTTCATCAAAAACCTTGCAGCGCATAAGTTTGAACTGGCAGAGGGTGGGGAAACAAACAGCGAGAGTCAGACCGGGGGGAGTACGAGCTATGAAACCACGAACACGGATGACTATTTAACCCTCACACGCTTCGGAGAGACGGCGAAACGGCATATTCGAGAGGAACAGAGTATAGGAATCGTGAAAAGTTACTGATGCCCGTAGAGTTTGATATAGAAGAAACGAGTGTCAATCTATCCGGGGAAGTGGAATCTAAAACCCGGAGTGAGTTGATGGATGCTGCAACGATTGGCTACAATTGGAGTCTTGAATTGGCTCCCGAGGACCGGGGACAACTCACAAGTACAAGCATAGCCCCGGAGTGGAGAGACGGAACGCTTGTGTGGGGTTATACGGCCCCGTATGCCGGAGCACAAGAATATGGGACGGAACCGTATTATCCTCCAATAAAACCACTCTTGGAGTGGGCTGAACGTGTCTTAGGGGATCGAAGCGCGGGGTATGCCGTTCAAGAAAAGATAGCCCAAGAAGGGATTGAAGGAAAGGGGTATATCAAAGCTGGGGCTGAACGGATGAAGCGGTCACTTGCAGGGGAAAGGTTTACAGACTTGTTCGATGATATAGATTAGTATGGCTGATCCAACGGCAGATATAAACGAAATCGGGGAGAAGGCAGATCCCTCGGAGATACCAGCCAAGGCCCTATTAATTGAACAGAATGCACTCCTACAGGCAATTCTTCGAGAACTCCGTGGGGAAGAGTCGCCAATACAAGAACCCGAAGAGCAACAGTCTGAACAGGTTGTTTGTACTGTCTGTAATACTATCGTTGAAGATAAAGAGGGTCATGGGAAGGATTGTTTTAATTGGCATGAAGATATAGGGCAAGAAGCGTTACAGTCTACATATGTCTCAAAGTCTGAATGGAAGCGAAACAATTGAAAATCTGTTAGAGGGGGTAGCAGATGCAACATTTGAGTCTACATCTGATGCGATAAATAGTGGCGAAACGGAAACAATTGGTGGAACGCTTACAGTTGAGGGAACATTTACTGTAGAGGGAACAGCGTTAATCCAAACCTCTACAACAACAAGCGACACAACAACCAAAGCCAATACGCTTATTGTTGAAGATGGAACAACGGAAGTTGTTGGGGGGACAGCGACAATAAAGGGGAGTGTGACGGTTGAGGGGACGCTATTAGTTAACGAAACTGTGGGCTGGACAAACGCAGAACCCGAGATAGATTTGTTCTGGGATGTCCCAACGAAAACAAAGTTCAATCGGCCACAAGATTCAATCTATGTTTGGACTCCCATCTCAACAGACATAGAAAAGTTCTCTGCCGATGGGGATAGTCTTGATGAACGGCCAACAGTGGAGGTTTTAGTTTTCTCCCTCAATCAACGGAAAGCCAAGCAGTACGCGCGGGATGTGATTGACAATCTAAGACAGTATATGGCTGATAACAATCGTAATACGGAGTTCGTCGAGATAGAACCCACGGAACTCGGGGATCAACGAAACGAACACACAACGAGAAAGTCCGATCACTATATCTTTAGTGTGCAGTTTGAACTTGTGGGGCTAACAGACTAACAACTATGAGTAAACGCAACCTAACTTTTAGCAGTGAAATGGTCGCACTCTATCATGCATATATTAATGGACTCGCAGAGCACAGCAAACAAGTTGATAGGGCATGTCAAAATGAACTTGGTATAAGTGGTAAAATGTTTAAAATCAGCAAGAATCTTGTAAACTTAGCTGCGTTGCTCCTGGGTATGTGGGGACTCTATGCCGGAGCAGAACCCATGCACGTATTCTTATTTGTTGCGTTTATCATCAACGGCCCCGAAGCGATTGAGACGTATATCCTTCATAAAGACAAAGACGAATAGCCAAATCCCTATGTGCGTATAAAGATAACGGAAACATATGGCAACAGAAGCATATTGGTTCGATACAGCCACGTTAACCATGCAAACGGACGACACTAACGCTAATCCTATCCCGATTGCAGGAGTTCAGGATATTACTGTCATTCCGTCATTTAGCATTGAAAAGCTGTATACAGCCGACAGTGTGAAAATCGACGCACAGCAACAGCATGAGTTTGAGGTGCAGGTGGACATCGGATTTAGTAAATGGGATCCCACACTCCTCGAAGAGTGGTTAGGAGGAGATACTAACAATTCCACGAGCCTTACCGACACATCTGATCCGCAGAAATATACACTTACCCCTCTGACCATTGAAAGTGTGGCTGGTAGCCAACGAACTGTTGAAGTGACGGGAATCACGTTTGAGGAAATGCCGATTTTTGACGGTTCCCGTGGGGAGTTCATTCAGTGGGACCTTGACGGAATTGGAGAAGATGTGACAGACGTTGCATCCCCGTGATAATCCGGCACTTTTATGCTTTGTCCGTGTGTTGACGCAAATGGTACCAGTCATACAGTGGGTTTGTCACCAACCCTACGGCCCACACTTTTATCGGAGTTAAACTATAAGACATATCTATGGTTGACAGAGAAGCGAAGAAAGAAGAGTTGCAGAAAGAAGCCAAGGAACTCCGAGAGAAGAAACAAGCTCAACAGGATGCACTCATAGATGAAGTCAAGTCAGATGATGATATCGGAAATATTGAGAGTACTTATATTGGGAGTGTGGAAATCCGACACAAAGGCTGGATTCCCGGGGATGAAATGAAGAATCAAGCGAAAGATATCGCCCAACAAGGGGGGAGTGAGCAACTTGAAGAAATGATTTATCTTCTCACACAGTTAACAGAGAAGATTATCCCCGAGGATAGTGGTTCCCTCCAAGAGGATAGTGAGTTCTATGTGTTCTGGGAGGATTTCCTTGATAACTATGGCACAGACGGCTTGTCTGTCCTTATAGACAGGATCATTGGGCCGATCATTGAAGAGACACAAGAGAAGACAGAGGCTATGGAATCCTTTCAAGGCAAGCGACAAAGCCCTGAAACTGGCCATGGCCTTGAACGTAACATCCCAAACCCCGAGTGAGTTCTATTCTATGTCAAAAACGGAGCAACGGATGGCACAAATGGCTGGGTTTGAGTTAGAGAAGTGGCGCATTGAGCAACGCGCGGAAATGTGGAATAGGTAAATACTACCTATATCAATATTATTTACTTAGTGGTGGTGGTAGTGGTGGATGGGTATGATAGACCAAAAACCTCTGCATGGTGAGAAAGTCGGTAGTGTGCAAAGAACGCTTGCATTGGCTGAATCACAACCGTGCGATTTGTCCCGAAATCTGAATATAGGGTCAATCAATCTTCAACATGGTACAACGTATATTTTTGAAATCGAAATCCATCAAGGGAAAAATGGCAAAGAAACTTTGACAAAATTTGCAACACAACCACACGAAGAGGGGAACTCAATCAGTATTCCGCTTAAGGTTGTGAAAAACCATGAAGAGCTACAACCGGGTAGGACAATAAGACTAACTGCATACAAGCAGAATAATGTCAAAAACGAAATCGAACAAACCGGTTCCAGTACAACGGTTTTATCTGTAGTAAAGTCAGATAGCAGTGAAAAAGGCAAAAACTCCGATGGTATTAAATCAGGTTTACCTCTTGGTAGCCAAAAAAAGCTGCTTCCCGACTCGGAATTTTTTGCACAGTTTCGCAATCTCCGAAACGATGAAGTAGATACAGAACTCACAGAGGTTTGGGAATCAAAAGACTGGTTATCTTTTCCCAAGCCTGTTAGGGAAAACTTAGATGTTGAGATCGGAGACGAAATTGAAATCGTAGTGATTGATGAGAGTGATAATCAACAGCGTATTGAAGAGATATACGAGATGGTTTCTGAACTTTATGAGGCTTATCAAAACAATGTCGGAAATTGAGTGTACAAAATGTGGGTACAAATGGGAGTATACTGGGGAGTTACAAAAGGCCACCTGCCCTAGTTGCCAGCGGAAAACGTTAGTTGATAAATAGGCTAACCCCTTTGCCTTTTTAGCGGATACGGTATACTAATGGCCGATACCGTTAGCGAAATCGTAGTCAAGGCCCGTCCCGAGGGAATCCAAGAAACAGAGGATGGGTTAGGAGAGTTGGAACAGTCGTTACAAGAGTCTGGGAATGCAATGCAGGATATTAGCGAACAGACAGATGAAATTCAATCTACATGGCAGGGGGCTATGGATGCGCTTGTAGCCGGGTTAGCCGTTGCAGCCGGTGGATTGCTGTCACAAGTCCCGGTTTTAGGGTCCGTCTTTGAAGGTTTGTTATCTATCGTTAAAGCTGTGGCCTATCAAATGGATAAAGTGCTCCGGCCAGTTCTCCAACCTGTAGCAAACCTACTATTCCAAATATCCGAAGCATTATTCGAGTTAGACGGTCCACTCGGGAGAATCGTTGGTGGAATCGCAACACTGGCAACTATTATTGGTGGGGTAGTCGTTCCGCTTGCAGCACTGGCTTCAAAACTCGGATTAGCAGCCTCTACAGGTGCCGCATTGAAGGCTGTCGGGGGAGCGATTGTAACCGCACTCGGAGCAGTCGCAAGCGCGTTAGGGTTGCCTGTTGTGGTTGTGGGAGCTTTGATTGCCGCGCTTGGGCTATTGGCGTTTTACTTTAGAGATGAGTTAGGCACGGCTATCAAAATCGCTATTGGGCTGTTAAAAGACTTCCTCATTTGGGTTGGGAAGAAGGTGGAGGGTGCCTTTGGGTGGGCAAAAGATGCCTTCAATTCAGTGATTAGCCTTGCAAGCGACCTATGGGGTTGGTTACAAGAACTTGGGGGATGGATTTTAGGG
>AKVG01000032.1_pt1 | contig 13448 bp, 25 predicted proteins | sample 248631 | NCBI WGS metagenome assembly AKVG01 (sample SAMN03295113, study PRJNA81851) | hypersaline lake metagenome | isolation source: aqueous lake water sample, post-0.1 um filtrate containing the viral fraction | place: Australia: Lake Tyrrell in northwestern Victoria
AACTGTCTGTGGATGGGTCAAATATTCCGACATTTGACGAATTAAAGGGAGCAAAGATCACCCTGCCATCTGGCGATACCGTCGCTCCGCTGAACGCATCACTCCCCTCACCGTGTGCTGGACCGCTGACATAACTGGTTGGGACAACAATCTCTCGCTCTAATGCTGGTTGTCGACCTGCGATCGTCGCGCCATCTGCAAAGACCGTATTTGCATTCGCCACATCCGCATACAAATCGACTCGTTCGTTTTCCGTTCCAACAGGACCAGCATTTCCCGTTGCACCCTCTGCTGTGCCGATAACACGCTTTATCGCTTGATACCCGGTGAGTGTCCCACCAGCAACAGCGGCGAGGACTAGCATTGCCTCACGTCGAGTTAAGCCGATTTGCGTGAGTGTTGCAAGGCTTAGTTCATTACCCTCTTTATCAGTTACAACCTCTGGCCGACCGGCTTCTACCCATTCAACTAGTTCCTGTTGCTTAGTAGCACTGAGTTCAAGCAGTGGATTCTCGGACGTTGCCATACTGCAAAAAAGAGTATCCAGCGACTTAAAACTACGCTAGCCGATAATCTCTAAACTCCCATCACCGCCTACCTTTCCGTGTTCTTCTGCACTATATTCGTCGTTTTTTACCTTGACGGTGCTTGTTGTCTCTAATGTGCTCGTTGCTAAGACGCTTTCAGAGCCGTTGAACACGTTGAAAACAAGTTCAAACCGAATGTCTGTCTTTTCTGTTTCGCCCTCCTTTTCTTCTGCAAAGTCGGATTGTTCGTATAGGTCCGATGCTACTAACGAACCTTCGAGACTGTATTCAGAACTGCCTGAGAGGTACTTTGCGTCACCTTCAGTCATTCCGACTGGTTCCTTTTGGTCGTCCTTGTGAACCCAAAGAACGACTTGCCACAGACTTGGGTTCTTACCAGATGGTAGGTCGTATTCCCAATTCCCGGAGATACTAACCCTCACATCGGACACAGTACCGTCTCTCGTCGTCTTTTCAGCGTTGTCTATCGAGAGACTACCAAGACTAACGCTGGCCTGTGCAGTCCCAACAGAGTCGTTTAGTAGCACTGTCGTTCCAACCGTTGCGAGACTAGCGCTAGCGATACCACTCAGTACGTCTCTTCTGCTAATTCTCATTGGTTTCGCACCGTGGCTTTTGCCACATATCTTCTTGCAGTCGGGTGGTATTCAAGGTTCGTTAACCGCGAACTGAAAGTGAAACAGAAACGGAATCGGTGGTTTTATAGTAGTAGGAGTAGTAGCAGAGTACGCAATGGGATGTGACATTCACGGTTACGTCGAAGTGGATAAGAAACACTACGATGAGAATAGTTCGTGGTGGAAATCAGCGGGAGATATATTCCCGTTTGTCGGGCGAGCATACGATGTGTTTGGCTGTCTGTTCGGCGTTCGCAATTACGCACAGTTTGATCCTGTCGCTGCTGATCGTGGCGTGCCGAATGATGCAGGTAGGACAGTTGAAAATGAATACGAGTCGTGGGGTGTTGATGCGCATTCAGCGAGTCACTTGTACTATTCAGAGGTGCAAGAAATAGATTGGTCAGAAACGGCAGAAAACCCAGACGAACGGTACAGCATCCTTAACGAAAACAAAGACCCAACAGGGACAAAATTCGCACTTGGTCCGGGTAGTGGATGGACTGAGGTAGTTGAGGATAACAGAGAAGCGATTGAAAACGGCGAAGCAGTACCGAATGAAAACGGTGATATGTTCATCCAACGCCGTGAATTGACGCGCAAAGAAGCCATGTCTGATGCGTGGGATTGGCTTCTAAATGAGTATATGGGGCTACTAGCAGAGCGGTTTGGTCCTGAAAACGTCCGGCTAGTCGTATGGTTTGACAACTAACAATGGCAGAGTGTGATAAATGCGGCTACGAATGGGAGTACACTGGAGAGATGTACTATGCAACCTGTCCACGGTGTAAGAGTAGCGTCAAGGTTGAGGAGGAAGCATGATCCGGTGTGAATGCGGTGGGACGGTTGAAATCGAATCGCAGAGTTACGGTGAAGAATCAGCGTTTGAGAGTTACAAGTGCGTGGATTGCGGTCGGACAGGAACGATGCGATTCAGTAACGGAACGGAAACACTGAGCGGGTGCTTGGTTACGGAACAGGTGTACTAATCATGAGTCAACCATTAGACGGACTGTCAAACGCAGAGCGAATGATTCGAGAGAGTAGCGATAAAATCAGAGTGGAAACGCAGGTCAAACGTGGAAACGCTACAAGAGACGAAGATCGGATCAAAGTAAAGGTCCGTGGTGATGACCCGGATGAAGTCGTGGAACAGCTGAATCAGACCATTGCGAACCTACAGGAGACGGCGGACACACTACGGGAAATGCAGACAGGTGATGGTGAATGAGTCCGTGTGAAACCTGTGGGCATGGTGTGTCGCCGGCAGAGATTCCAGAACCACAAGACAAAGGCCACTTCAAAGAGAAATGGACGTGCTCCCTGGGCCATTTAGGATTCGTTGAAGGGCAAGAACAAGATCCACCGAGTCAATGGAATAAGTACGGCCCAGCTTTCGAGGAGTACTAAGTATGAGCAAAGGAATATACCGGGAATGGTATGAGGATACGAAACGCGAAGCTAACAATGATAATGCGGTAGGGATGTTAATCATGACCTTCGTAGGCGTTGTGTTGGTGGCACTCTCGCCTGTATTGATACCGTTTATCGCACTTTCAGAGATTCTAAAGAGGGTGATGAAAGACCATGACTAACGATACGGATACGGACTAACACGACCATTAAAATAGAGTGAGGTTCAACAAGTTCATATGGCAACCACAACCGTTCAAACGTCGTTCACAACACCGTTAGAACGATCGAAAGAAGTTCTCAAAAGAGTAGCCAACATTTACAATCCAGACGAAATAGTGATTGCTGTATCGGGTGGGACTGATAGTGTTGTAGCAGCGGATGTAATGGCACGCATAGGGCCGACAGTCGGGTTGAATCCGACAAATGTAGTTCACATCAATACGGGCGCTTCCGTTCCACAGACGGAATTAACCGCCCGCATTATCGCGGATAAGCATGACTTGGTGTTTGTCAAACAAGGATACCGGAACCAACGAAATAGTTTAGCATGGAGAGTGTTAGAACAAGGGTGGCCTGCGGCGTATGGTGGCCATCCGACAGAGTTGGGCCACGGTCGTGAATGGGCGAATCGAAAGAACAAGCCAATGGATGAAGTCTATGTCAATATCGATGGATTCCAAATGTGGGTATCAGGGGCGAGGAAGCTTGAGTCGGGTAAACGACAAGGAAACGTCCCTGATAGTGGCTTTGAGGAGGACAAACCACGAAGGGTTTGGGTGCAGGTAATCGGTGGATGGACAACAGCCGAGAAACGACAATACATCAAAGAGCATAATCTACCAGTCTCTGAGAGTTATATGTTCTTGGGATTCAGCGGAGAATGTACGGCATGTTCCTTTGACAGTGCTGGTATGCTCACAGATATAGATATTCTCTGCCCTGAATTAGGCTATTCGCTACGGAGTGTTGCACTGTGGTTGTATCAACGCGCTCGACGTGGCGACGTTGATATTGATACCAAGCAACTCTGTTGGGGATGGGAACCTGAAGAAGGTGGATTCAACACCAAGGAAGAAAGCACCGCACAGGATATGGTTGGATGTGATGATGAAAGTTGTAGCAGTGAAATTGACGAAACATGGATCACCGAGTTGCCGGACGAACAGATAGTCACCCGGTCGGATGTAATTGCATGGTGGGAACGTGATAATCTGCCTACGAGGTTCAAATGAATCCGTCTAATCCAGACTATCCAATTGTTAAAGGGTGGTCGAGTAACCCACAATTCGCGGGGATCATGCTTGGGGCGTTACTGTCCAGTCTGTTCTGGATTAGTCTATTCTTACTGTTGTATCTCTAATGCCTCAGTAATGCGTTTTGGCTTCGTGTTAGTCATCGTTGTCAGTACCACAAACCCGCTTGTTTTAGGCACGCCATTGAACCACTGGTTATAAGTATTAGTGGCACAAATACACGAACGCACAATGCAGATCAACGTAGATGCTGACGACCTGTATAAGGGCAACGTGGATGGACAGGGGAGAAAGTACCTCAGTCGAGAACTATCCGGTAAAACCGTGACTGTCGCACTAGTCGAGGTGCATGACGATGAGTGAAATGAGTGTGAAAGACGCAAAGGAGAAAGCAAAAAAGCGGGATGGGTATGAGTGCTGTTTTTGCGGCGTTACCAGAGAACAGCACAAACAAGAGTATGGTCGAGATCTCCATGCCCATCATATAGTCAAGCGAAATAGCGAAGGTGCAGATCTCCCAAAGAACCTAATCACGGTATGTAGAGATTGTCATGACACATTGGAGAGTACACAGGCCAATGCATTGGAGAGGATAAGACACGAACACGTAGCAAAGGAAACAGAAAAACTGCGGCAGAAAATTGGGGAGCTGGAGAATAAAATAGACTCTTTGACAGAGGAAAATGAAACACTACGAAAGCACTTGCAAAATGAACGCAAGAAGACTGAGGAAAGGAACGTAATTGTCCTTAGTGAAAATATTAGGAAAGATGTGATTGTATTAGTCAAAGGAAAGGTCAATCCAACGGTTCAAATATATCATGATGAAACCGATGCTATTGATGACTTCAGAGACTTTGATGGAGTAGCGCGTATGAGACGTAAGGAGATACGGTTTAAAGAACCAGTTGTGGATGAAGTTAAGGCACTATCTGATGGTCCGATTAACCTCATGACTGCAGACAGAAATCAGGATAAGTATGTGGAAAATGGCGAACTTCATGCACCAAAAAGGTCATTGAGTAGGGTAGAAATAGAAAAAATATTGGAAGAAGATGAAGAACGGCAGTTAGAACAACTCCAGGGGCGATAAGGATGAGTCAAGACCTACGCGATTACGATTTAATCCGACTTGATGAAAACGATGCTGAGGCAAGTAACCTAAGTGTTACTGCTATTGTTGGACCAAACTCGGAGAGTGGCAATATGCGAGGGGCACAGATCACGTTAGATACACCAAATGGAACAGCATACGCGAGAGTCACGGAGGAACAACTACGCGATTTAATCAGGGTGCTTGAATCCAGAGTGTTTGAAGACGGTGGCTTTACCGCGACTGGAATTGAAGCGGAACGGCTTAGAGTTGATCCAGAGGGCAACGTTGAACGGAGGTATCTATGACTGACATAGACCATAGCCAAGTTGAGTACGTCGAGAAACAACATTGGCGGTACAAAGGGACCGATTACGTCTTGGGCTATATCGCAAGTGAGTGTAACGAGTGCGGGAAAACAATCCCAGACAAGGAAGCAGGGTACATTCGTGACGGGCCGTTAGCGGAAGGTGGCTTAGATGAAGTCTGTTTCAAGTGTGGGAACAAAGTAACTCAATTCAGTGATCAATATGACTGACAAACACCGCGTCATGATCGACATTGAGACATTAGGGATTGAACCGGGGAGTGCAATCCTCAGTATTGGGGCCGTGAAGTTTGACAAAGAAGGACTTGGCGAGGAACTCCATATCAACGTGGATATCGAAAGTTGCCAAGAAGCAGGCTTAGAGATAGACGCAAATACGCTTGAGTGGTGGCTGTCTCAAGAGGAAGACGTACAACACATCCTAACTGGCGGGATGGAACTACGCAGTGCGCTGAACAGCCTTAACGAATTCTACAGAGACGCCAATGAAGTATGGGCGTTCTCTCCAAGTTTTGACTGTACGCATCTTGAGGTAGCCTATGATGCACTGAATATCAAATCACCGTGGAGTTACAAGGACAAACGAGACTGCCGAACTTTAGCAGCGACAGACGTATGGCCGGACATGGAACAGGAGGGCGACCTTCATAACGCACTAGATGACGCACGGTATCAGGCGAGACAGGCGGTTGAAGCACTGAAGACTATGGAGGAACTATGAGTGAGACATACCGAATCCGAATTTGGCACGACTATTACGACGACTACCCAGACGAACCGGACGAAACAGTAAGCGTTGAAGCCGAGTCACCACACGTCTGGCAAGATGACCCATATTACAGTGGGAAAGGTGCGTTTGACATTCATCCAGATGACGCACCTGCGACACTGTATATCTATACTAATGATTCGGTGAGGGAACCACCAGTGTACGATAATCACGTTGAGACTGCTGCATGGGACGGCCCGATTGAACAAGGTTTACCCTTCGATCCAGAACGTTACGATGACTACCCACCATTCGGGTGTGAAGTGTGGGGCAGAATCTTGTTTTGGGTCGAGGAGGGATTAACGCGATGACTGAATTCAATGCCGCGTGTCTTCGTGATCCAAACAAAGCCTTTGCAGCGACCGTGAACGACCTTACAGACCATACTGCTAAGGTAACAAATAGTGGTGTGACTATATTCATATCCGTAAATGAATTTAGCGGTGCTACTAGTACGAATACACTAGCTGAAATCGTTCGGTCGTATAATATGGAGTTCTATACGGCATCGTTAACTGACGGCTCAGAACACATCCTGCGATTTGGGAAGAGGGTAGAACAATGAATAAATGGCACTGTGAACACTGTGGCGAGCAATGACTAAAACACCAAAACAGAAACTCGTTGCGAGCATGGACAGGCCGTTTGAAGAAGTGGATAAGTCAGAACGCCGATCACCGTTGCAAGAATTACACCCTAAAGATTGCGACCATGATAGAGCGTTCGTCACTGATGCGTATCCAGTACCCGGACCAACATTCGTGTGTGCTGACTGTGGTAGGATAACGGATTATCCCGAGGACTTGGGATAGGGATAGTTATTTTTGCGTGGGTGTGGTATAGCCATTCATGGCTGATGAGTTACCGTTTGGTGTGCAACAGGGGTTTGATGCAATAGAGGATAATTACTTTATCACAACGACGGATGAAGGTGAGATACCTGAATTGACTGATTTAGACGAAGTTGGAAACTCGACAGCCAGAAAGTTGAACAATGCTGGCATACGCGGGCCGAAGGATCTCTATGGGTTAAGCCAAGAAGAGATAGCGGCAGTGAATGGTATCGGACCACAGACAGCGGCCAAGATACGACAACAGGTTTCCCAAACTGGCGTAAGAACTCGAAAACGTGGCTTTCGAGACGATGATATAGCCAAGGCTCGTGAGTATCATGCAGACCGTACGCCAGAAGAACGCCGGACGGATGAGTCATTCAATGCAGAAATCGCGTTGAACTACGATACATGGCGAGAAAACCCGGCCAGTTACGATATGCCGGGCGTTGATACGATCCCACGAGAACGACGGTTGGACCGGACAAAAAGCGCAGCCAAAAACCTATCTAAAAGCAATCTTGTTGAGGATGTTGAAGCCACGGCTAGTGGCCCCAAAGGGTCGGGTATATCTGGCACTGCAACGGGCGGGACGGCCAGAGTCAAAACAGCACAGGACGATCCTGAATCAACTTTAGCGCATGAATTAGGCCATTTGGCAGACAAAGCGGGCGGTGGTCGGGCGAACATTACAACGCAGGTGTTTGGTGGTATTGGTGGGGAAGCCGAAACAGACAGGCAAGAGCGATTGCGTGAAGAAGGGGCCAAGTTAGCGTCACGACGGCGAAAGGGTGGCACACTCAAGGAAGACTGGATCATTGATAGAGCTGAAGATCGTAACTTTGGCGGTGGTGGATTCGATGAAGTGTTTGCAGACGCATTTGCGGAAATGGTAGAAGAACCACGACGGGCCAAGAAAGAAGCGCCAGAGTTGTATAACGAGATTCAGGATACATTTAGAGAGGAAAAGGAAGGGTTCCAAACGCCGTTCTAAATGGAGTTGGGCGTTTCTTTGATGCTTGAAGACAGACTAGCCCTGTGCAAAGCCTTGTTATGTATGCGGTGTATGAAAAGTATTAAGTGGGTGGCGAATAGACGTATAGATATGGCACAGAGCCAATCGCGGTCTGACGGAAGCGCAGTGCGGTTCAACCACGGCGTCGTCTCGGAAGACGGCCAGCCAGATGTTGGGGTTGCCACCCGCGCCCTGCGGCGTGCTATCGGCCACGCCGACAACGAAGACGATGCCGCCACGTTTGCCAACCTGTTCCAGCGGCTTGTGGAACAGCGTCAGTACACGGAGGGGCATCACGCCGTCACCGTGGAACTGTCGGAAACGGAGCTTAATATGCTCCACCTTGCGCACATGATAGCGGCCGACAGCATCCCGGAGTTTGACCGGGACTTTGCCAAGACGTTCCGAGAACACAAGCAGCGGCTACCCACGTCGGCGTAAGACGGTTCGATTCCGTCTGTGGATATTGAGGTATGACAAATGGTATTAGCTTGTAAGTGTGGAAGCGTGGCGTTAGAGTTTGTTGAGCAAGAGTACCCAGATGACGGGCTAGCATACGAGCGGTATGAGTGTGCATCCTGTGGCCGGAAGGGGAGTTACCAGTTTGGAGAACAGAACGGGCAGCACGTTGACCGAATGAGTGGCTGTCTCACGGATAACGGCAACTACAGGTAATGGACAATGACTGATACCACAATCAGAGTCTCGAAAGACACACGCAAGCGATTGAACGTCTATGCTTCACTGAACGACATTACCCAGGGTGAGGCAATTCAAGAGCTACTGGATCAGGTTGAAGCGCCAGAAGTTGAAGCGTAGCCCTGTATAGAAGGGGTCCTTGCATACAACCCTGTAGATAACGCCGGTACTTTTACAACCACACATCCGCAATATAGGATAACCGCTGACGGTGCCAGAGTCAGGTAAGTCAGCATGAAATCAGCAACGCCGACAAGCAGAAACACGCAAGTTGGCTCAATAGTGTGGCAGCACTGTTCAAGGGTCAAGCCTACGTGTGACGCGACAAAAGCAAGTCTGGGGGATTGCTGCACTGATAGCGGCACCCGAGGAAAGACAGCATTCCGGTCTATCAGGGTGTAGGCCTGGAGATCATTCTTCCAGGCTGACGGACTGGTAGTATCGGACAATGCGGTGAGGGTCCGTGTGTGCTGTCTTCAAGCGTAACGCCACACGTTGCCAGATGACCGGGCAATCGGGGCAAAAACCCGATAGGGAAACCGGGTCCGTGGGATGGCGCGTGTGGGTGCAAGCTCCGGTAGTGTAGTGGCCATCACACTGACCCAATCCCTGTCACCGCTGAAACGGTGATACTGATAGTCAGTGACTCGGGTTCAAATCCCGACTGGGGCATAGTCCTGTAGTGTAGCGGCCAATCACGTCGGCTTTTGGGGCCGACAACCTAGGTTCAAATCCTAGCAGGACTATAGACCGTATTCAGCGAGTTTCTCAGCGTAGAATTCTAATCCGCGAGACTCAACCTTAGAAATCGTAGAGAGTGAACAGTCGATTTCATCTTTCGCCTTTATCTCAGACAGGCTCACGTCGTTCTCACGCCCCTCAATAATCGTCTGTATGTTTTCCCATTCCTGTGGATGCTTCTCCAAGTGGCACCCGTCAGAATGGAATTTGAGTCCGTATGGTGGCGTTCCCTGATAGCAACCTCTATCCTTTCGCTCTTGCATAGCCTGCTTGGAACGCTTAATCTCAACCATTTTCTTCACGTGATCCATCGCGCCTTGAATTGCCTCAAGCCCCGCTGTCTGAACGTCGTCTAAGCCTAGTTTCCCACCGGCTTCAATTACGTGCCACTCTATACCAGTATCTCGAAAGTCGGTAATTAAAGACAGTCGGTCATCAAAATCCCGACTGAGACGGGCACGGTCACGTGTGATAACCACGTCTAACCGTTGTTCTGTAATCGCTGTTCGAAGTTCTTGATAGCCGTCACGGTTGGCATTGAAGCCAGATGTGTTCTCTCCATCGTTGCGTGTGGTGAGAAGCTCTATATCGTTCTCTTTGGCGTATTCACGAATCTGGCGCTTTTGTTCATCAAGGCTTGCGTCTCTCCCTTCTTGGGACAGTCGCACGTAGCCCCAGGCCCTTTTCTCAGTCATATCTTAACTTAATATCTCGCCAATATCTGTCGGCATCGGATTTTCAAATTCCTCTTTAGCATCACCACGAGGGTTGAATTTACCGCAACGTGGGCAAAGATCGCCGTACAACGCACGGCCAGTGTCGCTTTCAAGCCTATACCTTGTGTGCCCAACATAATCGTGGCCAAATAGTATACACCATCCAGACGACCAAATTCTATCCACAATATTATTTGATTGTTCAGTCATTCTTCAACCACTTCCACACGAAGTGCTTCGCCAGTTGCCACGGTCCAATCCAATTTGTCGCCTTTCCCCCAACCCATTGCTTCGGCTAAGTCCTTTGGAACGGTGGTTCGAAACTGCACACCGTCTTTTGTTTCTCCATCAACAGTTTCATACTCATATTCGGTCGCTTCGAGGGTAGACTTCGCCATTGCTCAATTAGCGCTAACGTTAGCAAGATATTTATACCTAACTATCGTAGCGTTATACACCGGGGTGTGAGAAAACGATGACGCCTAAACAAACTGTAAGTGATGAAGAAATCGTTGAACTATTACGGTCTGATATTGAGCCTGTGTGGTCTCATACAGAACTTGCGGAAGAGATTGGATTAACGCGACAAGCAACACATAGGCGTTTGGAAAAGCTTCCAGATGAGTATGAAGACATTCAGAAAAAGGAAATTGGTAGGTCTCATGTATACTACTCAGATTCAACTAACTCTGAGAAATACGGTTGCCCCTTCTGCAATTACAGATTTTCTTTACGTTCAAAGTTCACGGAGCACATCTTTGACGAACATAAGAATAAGTTGTTGAGCGAAGGTGATTAGTCACACTCAATGCTGGTTCTTATTGTGATAATCCATACAAAATCCACATAGTGGGCGGTACTACGTGGACTGCTACAACTCTGGATGCACGAATCTGGGGGAAAGCCGTTCCTTATCTAACTCAAAACCAGACTCTTACGACTTTACTTAGCGCGATTCAGACGGTTCTAAGTAAAACCAATCCTAAATTATAAGTTAGTGTGTTGCGTATTACGCCATGCGATGGTGAAGGTGACAAAATCACTCCGGTTGCCGGTTAAGGTTGCCGAACGACTGGAAGAAGAAGACAATCAGAGCGTAGCTGTAGAACAGGCACTCAGACAGCGATACGGATTAATCCAAGACAATGACTGAGAAAGACCCACTCAAGCACGCGGATGTTGGTGAGACGAAGACAATCGAGAGTAGTACGGAGTTTAGTTTCTGGGATGGATCTGCGTGTAAGCCATTCCTTGGTAGAGATCGGGACCATGAAGACATTCGGATCAAGGATGCTGAAATAGTCGGTGAGAAGGGTAACGAACAGGTGAAGATAACCTATGAGGGTGAAGCGACAAAGTGGATGCATCCGGATTGGGACAGTGAACCGCGAAAGACCGGAGTTCCAAAACCAGCGAATAGAACTAAGCCACTGTGGGCGCGAATCCTTTCGTTTGGGATTACCGTTGGAATCCTTGGACTCGCAACGGCAGTAATGCATTTTGTTTTTGGGCCAAGCCTTACAGAAATCACGGTCAATGGTGAAGCATTATCCTATGAACCAAACATGATGATCGTTCCTGTTGTAGTAGTACTCGGTCTGTCTTTCATCATGCATGTGGGCTTGAATGGTGGATTGCCTGGAATGGCTGGCTCAAAACGACTGTAGCCCCTATCTTTATTTCCTCGCGTGCGTATCTATCGCATATGGCCGACAATAGGAACGCCGTATGTGACTATTAAATACAAATTGTCAGTCAAAGAAATCCAATTCCGATTCGACCCTTTCGCTTAATTCTGGAAACTCGGATCGTGTCTTACGGGGTGACGTAACAAGTGCGGCTGTAAAGTCTGCAAACTGTTCACTTTTTCGACCACGGTATCCACTTTCTTTACTGTATCCACCCCGAACGTACTTGCTGGCTTCCCGCAACTCTTCTTCAAATTCATCATCCGCAAGACCATAACTGTATTTTTCACTCTCGGTATCCTCTCCATAATCAATCGAATGGCCGACTTCATGGGCCATTGTTTGACCAACAGAGCTGCGTGTTTCACCAGTCAATACACGCAATTCCTTTTTAGACGGTTTGAACACGCCTGCTTGAGTCGATCCGCGTGTGACAGCTTCTCCCAACACACTCTCTTCTACATATGCTTTATCTTCGGCCTTTTCAAGTGCCTTTTCGGCCCGTTGTTGTCTAATGCGTGGTGACACCGTATCCACGCCTGGGTAATCATATTGATCGGGGTTTTTTGCCCATTTATCCACATTACTTGTTAATTCCGCATCAAAGGATTCGTCGGCTATGCGTTCCTTTTTGGACCGTTGGCTGTGTAATTCTTCTACTGATTCCTTTCCACGGACAGGGTTTGCAGTGAATGGAGTGATAATATCTTCCCCAGTATCCGGATCGGTCGCACCCCATACTTCACCACTTGGTAAAAGTGGTTCACCACCGGCTTCTGGGACTTCAAACCCCTCATATTCAGTGCGCTTATCTATTTGCTCAAACGGGTTTGCCATATATGGTAGTTTGTCGCAATCGCAATAGAGTTTTTGGCGTGTTGCTGTGTAACGCGCAAAGACAAAGGCCGAGAAACAACGCACTGCTGCGTATGCAAGTGGCTATACTGGATAAGGTAATCTACAACCCGGTTCTAACCGTTCAAACCCCACAGTTAGCGTGGTGAAGATCGGGATGCAATCAGTATTTCTCGCGTAGATAGCCTAACGCAACACTTCCAGTCAAACTTAGCGTTGCAAGCATCCGTTTCAAACTTCGATCACCCATTGCGAAGAGTTCTTTTTTCAGGAATTGACTCTCCCTATTATCAACACCGAGTTGTGCTTTGGCTTTGCCTTGCTCATACGCGCGTTCATGCAGTGCTCTGAGAGAGTTCCTGCCCTGGATTCGGTGATACATAATCGCGTCTGGATCGTACCACACGCCGGTATAGCCGGCTTTACGGACCCGTCTACACAAGTCTGTTTCCGCACCCTGCCCGACACCATCACTTCCCATGCCAATACGCTCATCGAAGCCACCGACTGATTCAAACGCCTCTTTCGTGATCGCTAAATTAGAGCCATAGGTATTCGGAACCATTCGCTGTTGCTCATAATACGGGCCACACCCGATGAGCCAATGCCAGCCCTTTGGTAGCCAACTAATCTCCCCATTTTGATAGTCTGGATGGAGTGGTCCACCGACCATATCAGCGTGTTCAAAACCTTTCAGAATCCGATGGACATAGCCTTGACTTGGATAGGCGTCGTCATCGACAAAGACAACTCTATCGTGAGAGGCATGTTCAACGCCGATATTCCGCGCTTCGGTTAGTGAACTGTCATACGCGTTGATTATTTTATCAGCAGGCCAGTCTCCGAGTGGGTGAAATCCAGTCACAACGACGGTTTC
>AKVG01000020.1_pt1 | contig 13384 bp, 17 predicted proteins | sample 248631 | NCBI WGS metagenome assembly AKVG01 (sample SAMN03295113, study PRJNA81851) | hypersaline lake metagenome | isolation source: aqueous lake water sample, post-0.1 um filtrate containing the viral fraction | place: Australia: Lake Tyrrell in northwestern Victoria
CCGACTGTTCGCTCTGGCGACGGTGCCGGTGGCGAGTCATCGGCGCTCTCCGGCCAGGCGCAAGAGAAGAAACGCGAGCTTGAGGACCAACTCGCCGAGCTGGAAGGGCGAGACAGTCGACTCGCGCAGGCGCGTCGAGACGAGATTAAGACGGAACTTGAGGAACTGAAATAATGTCATTGAATCCAGGGCAGTCGCTCCACGTCGGACAGACTGATGAAGAGACACGACTCGCCGCCGAGGCGATTGATGAGGGTGATGCTGTCTCACTGAACGCGAGCGGCGAGGCGGTCGTGGCGACCGACACAGATGTCGTGTACGGCGTCGCAGGGGATGACGCACAGGCGGAAAATTATGAGTCAGGCGACCACCTGACCGTGATTACCGCCGGCCCGGTCGTGGCGAACGTCGCGACTGGCGTCGGCCCGGCTGTCGAAGTCGCCGGGTCGACCACAGGCGGCGAACTCGCGGCCGGTGACTCGGCGAAAGGTATCGTCACGAAGTTCAGCGAGGGGGCTGGCCCGGAGGACATTCCGGACGGCTTCGCCCATGTCGACGTATAAAGCGGCTACTAACGCAGTTTTTTGATTTAATCAAATGCCACCACTGACGCAAATCGTTAGCGAAGAATCTGTCCGACAAGTTGCCGAGGACATTGCAGAAGAGAACCGAGTGTTCAGGAGCGCGTTCAGGGATATTTCAGTCCCAGACCGGACGGGTTCGACGTTCGATATCCCCGTCCCAGAGGATAAACTCGGAGAACCGACTGTTCGCGAACCTGGCTCCGACTTCGACTATGGGAGGGAGGAGTATAATGTCGTGACGCTTGAGCGTGAAGAATACGCGAGCGGGTCGCGCATCACTGAGGAAGAACTGGCAGACAACTCGTTCGCTCTCTTGGAGGATCACATTGACCGGCATGCTGCTCAGATGGCTGATCGGCTTGACAGAGAAGCCTTCTCTGTCCTCGACTCGGCTGCTCGTGAGGCTGAGCCACTTGATGACGTGACTCTCCCGGCCGGAAGCGACAACGGCGATGACATGACTTTTGAGGATGTCATCAAGGGTCTCGAAGTGCTTGAAAGTCGTGAGGGCGGATATGAGGGGGACACTCTTTACGTGGGGACGGACGCGAAGAACGGCATCATCCGTGACCTGAGCGACCGAGGAAACGAAATCGGGACAGAAACTATCACCGGGAACGGGATTGTAGGGAACTATGCAGGCGTCGACATTGCGTTCTCAAATAACAACCTCTTGAACGACAACGATGCGATTCTTGTCGACACGGAATATCTAGGGTATGAAGGCGAGTGGTTGCCAGTGTCGACCGATCAGGAAGAGGACTTCGACTCTCAGTCAACCAAGCTACAAATCCGCTGGAAAGGAGACTGGGTAGCGACCCACCCTCAGGCTGCTGTCCGCGTCCGGGGTTGAATTAATGACCGTCGCGCCCGATGACATTCGCCGACTGTTGCCGGACACTGACTTGTCCGATGTTGACTTGCAGGCTGAGATCGACGCCGGCAGGCGGATGTTTGAACAGAGGACGAGCGGCGGGCAGGGGATTACCGACCGCCGTAAAGACGATGTTGTCGAGAGACTTGCCGCGCATCTGATTTCTGTCGGCGCAGAGAGACAGATCGACTCGGCGAGTGAGTCCGGCGGAAATGTGTCCTTTGCCGGCGACACCGGTGAGGGATTGCGGGCTACGACACATGGCCAGGCGGCGATAGCACTCGACCCGACTGACCGACTGGAGACGGAGCACATCATCGTTAGCGACGGGTCGAAGACGAATCCGAAGAACTCCAGATGAGCGACCGAATTGACCGGGCGCTGAAACGAGTCCATCGGCGCGAATTGCAGAATACGACTGTCGAAGTCTTCGAACCCACAGAGACGTACACGGCCGGCGAGGGGTTCAGCGTGGCGTATCCGGACGTTCCAGACAACAGACTGGACGTTCGGCTGTCCTCGCCATCGGCAACAACCGACCGCGACCCCGGCGGAACGACCGGCGAGATCGACGCGCAGATTTCAGTGCCGGACGATGTCGATCAGGAGTTCACGGACATGACCGACGAGCAGGAGGCCCCCGTTGAACTGCGGGATACGGCTGACGGAACGCGTTTCGAAGTCGAGTCAGTAACAGACCCGCATAACGGCCTTCTTCGGCTTGACGTGACAGAAGTCTCATGACTGATTTCTCGCTCAACCTTGACGGCCTTGAGTCCGCCATCGAAGAAATCGAACGGCTTGAGGATGCCGTCGAGACACGGGCAAAGTTCACTGTCGGGACGGCCGTGTTTTACTCGCGATTCCAAGAGTTCGGTACTTCGAAGATGGACGCCCGGCCATTCTTTGCGCCGGCCATCGCTGAGGTTCGCGCTGAGGGCGTGGACGGCTTCATCCGACACAACACCCGGACGAGCGTCGACGATCTTGATGACTTCACGCAGATTTTGCAAGTCCTCGCGCTCGCTCTGGAACGTCGCATCAAAGAGATAATCACGAGAAAAGGCATCATAGATACCGGCACACTCCGGGCGTCGATTGTCGCCGTTCGGGGGGATGACGCGTCGAAACTCCCTGATGCCAGCGAGTTCGAAGGCTTCGACTCGGACTCACAGGCCCCACAGTCGACCGGTCGGCAGTTAGCATCCGACAGCGTTTCATTCAGCATTTGAATTATGACTCTGGAACTACCGGATAGAGCGGCGCAACACTTCATCGATGAACTGCTGTTACCGGAGTGGACGCCGTCGAATGCGATGGGCTTCGACGTGAACGTCGCGCCGGAGAGTGATGCGTTTCTCCCGGTCGCCACGAGTCTGAGTAATGTCGGTGCCGGCTATCCGTCGCTAGTCATCCAGTATTCGAACGAAACGACCGCCGGCGAATCGACGTATGACTTTTTGACGCCTGAAGGACCGGGCCAGAACCGTCAGGGGACACTGTTGGCGATTGCGAGAGCAGAGGCCGAACAGGGCGATTTCGCTGGCAGTCAGTCAGCCACGCCCCAGCCGGCCCGTGACCTCGTGGTCCAGATCATCGAAGAGGTCGAACGCGTCGCCATCACGAACGCGACAGGTGCGGATTCGGAGTTTCGAACGATAGGTTCACAGCGCGGCCCGGAAGCGCCTGACGACATGGATGTATCGCCGCCTGTGAGGTTGGCGAATTGCCAGATTGATTACAGTTATTCCCGAACACAGTTATGAGTAAATCACCAGTAGAGTCCGGACTGCAAGATGTCCGGTTAGAATTTGTGCGCGAACAGGAACCCGGAGTCCCGCCGGCGGACCCGGATTTCAAGGGGTTTAGCCCCGAGATTGAAGAAATATCAGCCAGTGTCGACGGCGGAAAAGAGACGTTCGATTCAGTCGGTAGCCGTGACCCGGTCGAGTTTCACCGTTCGGTTGAAGAGTCGGATTTGACGATCTCATACAGTCAGTTCAGGTTTCCTGTCGACAGCTCCGGAAACGTCGTGGACCCAATCGCGTTTCCCATGCGTGATATCCCCGGGGATTACCCGAGCCTGACGATTGTCTCTCGGCGTGAGGTCAGGGCCGGTGGACGACTTGATAATGGATTCCGAGAGTTCTTGGTCGGATTCGGCTGTCGCCCTGTTGAGGCGTCACTCGATGGCGACCCGAGCGCGGCCGAACCGATACCGCAGGAGTTGTCGCTTCCGAGTGAAGAAGTCCGAAGTCACATCGTCCACCAACCGGCGACTGAAACGCCGCTCGTCGTCCGGTCGACAGACGACACGGACACGAACACTGTCACGATTGAATCAGAGGACGGACTCGTTCAGGAGAGTGTTGATCTCCCCGGCACGTCGCCGAATACGGTAGAAACGCCCTCCGGATTCCCGGATGTCGATGCCATCTTTGTCGACGGCGACCACGCTGGCGACATCCAGGTCGGCACATCAGACGGCTCGGGGGCGATTGATGTCGAACTGTTAGAGAATCCACTGACCGGTATCAATGTGGATGAGGTGGCGAGCGTCGAAGGTATCCCGGCGCTCGGTTCGGGGAGTCACGCTGACCCGATTTCGGCCAACGGGACGACGTTTCTGGAGACTGAAGCCGAGTTCGCGAACGGGGAACTCGGTGAGCGGCTTCACGTACTGGACCTCAGCGTGAGTCTGGACACGAGTCGGGAGGCGCTGGCGTCGAAGCGTCGGCAGACTATCGATGTCGGCCAGAGAACGGTCGAATTTGACGCCGACTTAGCCGGGCCGTTCGAAAGCGCCAAACTCATCAAACAACACTTCCGGCGAAAGTCGGGAGACTTAGTGTATTCGTTTGGTGCTCCAAACACCGACCCGAGCGCCGCTGACAAAAAGATCGTCGCGAAGAACGTCGAGATCATCGATGCCCCAGATCAGACCCGGAGTGCCGGCGACACGAACTTTATACCGAGTGTCACCTTCCAGGCCGTTGGCGACCCGGCAATTGAGATAATTAATAACTCATGAAGGATTTTGCCGACACGCGACGCGCCCTTGAGTCGCGAGACACGCTGACGGGGACATTTGAGATCGACGGTCAAGAGTTCCCCATCGAACTTGTCGAACCCACACTGGACGAGTTGGAAGAGATCGACGAGCAAATCGGAGACTCAGGAGACGAGTCAGAGGCGATTAGACTGATGATAGACAAATATCTTGAGAGACCGGCAGTGAACCCGGATGAAATCGGTGTCTCCAAACTGTTCGCTGTCTTCGAAGGGATGAGATCGACATGGCAGGGAGACGGGCAGTTTGACGACGCCCGTGGAGAGATGCCGGTGAACACGGGAAACTCCCAGAACTCCCGTCGATAGCGCGGGAGGCACAAACGCTCAGCGCACTGCATGACCACGGATACCGATTTACCTGGCCGCCGGTCATCGGCGATTTGACACCGCGAGAAAAACAGATGCTATTACTGGCTGACCGCGCTGAGTCGTTCGTCCAACAGTCACAGCGAGAGGAATCACAGACAACCGACCGACCTGCCCACTTTAACAGCGTCTCCCAATCTCGGCGAGACGCATTTCAATAATGGCTTTCGAAGACCTCTCACTCACAATCAGCGGCAGTTCAGAGGGTGCGACGAGCGCCTTAGATTCCGTTAAAGATGCCCTCAACCGAACACAACGGGCCGCCAACTCTGCCAGCGACTCGTTAGAGGAAGTCGGGGATTCGGCGTCTGGAACCGCGACGCGGCTTGCCGGGCTGTCCGGCGTGGCGGCGACCTCCGCGCTGTCGATGGTCGGCCTCTCAACGAGCGCATCCGGAACGGCTGCGGCGTTGACCGCCTTATCGGCACAGGTCGCTACTTTGACGGCCGGTATCGTCGGGCTGTCGGCTGTCCTCGCTCCAATCGTCGCAACGCTGGGGGCAGTTGCCGCAGCCGCGACAGGGTTAGCGGCGGCGTTCGGGACTGTCATCGGCAGCGGAATCCTCGCGTTCGGAGAGGAACGCGCCGAACAGAACCGCGAGGAACTCCGGACGACACGGCAGCGAATCGCCGAGTTGGAAGCTTTGCAGTCCTCACAGGAGGCATTAAACGCCGAACAGGCGAGAGAACTGAGTACCTTAGAAGAGAAAGAGAAGAAACTTGAAGAAGCGTCGACAGCGACCGGCGCCCTGGCAAAAGTCGCCGGTGAGCTGAAGTCGGAAATCGCTGACCTCGTCGCCGACCTTGGTGAACAGTTTATCCCTCTCATCGCGGACGCTGTCGACCGTATTCCACGCCTGGCAGAACGCATAATCGACGCCTTGGGGCCGCTGGACGGGTTCGCTCAGGCATTGCGGCGATTCGGTGGAGCCGTCGCCGACGCACTTCCGGGCGCGGTCGCCACGCTGTTCGATCTCGCTCGTCGAGCGTTACCGATATTGACTGATGCACTGTCGGCCATCGGCAACTCTGTCGGCGGCGCGTTTGAAGCCATCATCAACATCACCGAACGAGTCGCAGATGATTTCTTACTCGTCGGCGGGGCCATTCAGAATATTCTGCCGGAGTTGACCGAGCTGGGGATCGGTATTATCGAAACGGTAGCCCCGGCACTGGCGTCGCTCGTTGAACTGACCGGCGACGCGATACAGCGGTTGCTTGCGTTCGCCGAGTCAGCACAGGGCCAAGAACTCATCGCCACGCTCTCCACCGAGATACGCGGTCTAATCGATACGTTCACTGACCTTGCGACGCGTGACGCAGTGGGGCAAACATTCAATGAACTCGCCGATGCCGTGATTCGCCTGACTCCACAGATTGCCGACCTTCTCCAAGACCTGAAGCCACTATTCGCCGCGCTGATCGATAATGGACCGGCGGCTGTCAGGGCAATCACGACCGTCATCGAAGACCTCATCCAGATCATCGACCCGATTGCCGAGTCCCTGATTCCGCTCTTTGTCGATGTGGCGAACTTCGTCGGCGATGTGACAGCCGCGTTCAACGACCTCAGTTCAGGGGCGCAAAAGACAATTTCAATTATCGGACTCGTCGGGGTCACGGTCGGGACGCTCGTCGGGATTCTCAACCCTGTCGGGCTGGCGGTCACAGGACTCGCGGCCGCGTTCGTCGGATTCCAACAGGACATTTTCGGCGTTCGGACGAAGTTGAACAATCTCCTGACCTTCGTCAATAACGTATTCAGCTTGCAGAACCTGACAAATGAGTTCGTTGACGCCAGTCGGAAGATCAATGTCCAACTGGACCGCGCCCGGACACAGGCCATCGCCGAATTAGAACGAACTCAGCAGGGCCTCCTTGCCATCGGTGGGTCGATCAAACAGGGGCTAAGTGACATATTCACACAGGCCGGGCAGGCCATAATTGATTCGCTGTCGTCTCCGCTCGACCGGATTGACTTTGACCCGCTCACGAGCGGATTGGATACGGTCGCGGATGCTGTCACTGAGTTGATCGACTCACTGAACGAGTTGTCCGGCGTCGACATTGATGTTGATGTCCCGTCTTTCGATGAACTACTGGATGAGGCGCTGAGTATCGTCGAACCAGAAGAGCCGGAAGAACCAACCACGGGAGGCGGTGGCGGTGGTGGTGGCGGTGGTGGTGGCGGTGGAGCACCACGAACACCGGGCGGCGGCACTGGCGGAATTGTGCCGACACCGGGTGGCGGCAGCGGTGAACGGGCTGGCGGCTCTCGCCCGGACAACAGCGGAGGCGGTGGAGCGGGATTCGTCGGCCTTGCGACCGGAGGCATGATCGAAGAACCCGGCGCTGTTATGCTACATGAAGGCGAACGAGTCGTTCCTGCCGCTCAAGTCAGCGACCGAGGACCGGCCCCGTCCGGCGTGAGCATCGGCAAAATCGAAGTCAAGGCGAACAGCCGGGCGGCAGGCCGTGAAGCCGGCAAAGCACTTCGCGACGAACTCAACAGATTCGACATCGGCTAACATGGTTCGAAAAGTCCAAGATATTCAAGTCCGGGTTTTCAAGCCAGGGTCGCCCGACACCCCAGTCACAACAATCCCGAGAGAGGATATCGGCAGTTTCCGAGTCGATGAACGGATTTCGGACGCCAAAGATTCGGGGAGTCTCACGCTGGAGAATACAGACGGTCAGGTCGGCGAAATCACGGCCGGGGATAAAATCAAAGTCGACACGCGACTCGTCGGCGAGCCTTCACTGACGACAAGATTCACGGGGTTGGCGCGGTCGCCGACAGACACACTCCGAGGCGGCAACATCCAGCGGCGACAGATTGATCTCGTCGATTTTGTCTTTGGCGTTCTGTCTGACCGACTCGTGTTCGACAGTTTTGAATCAGCTCAGATAGCTGGGAGTCCGGATGCCATTCTGAATACGATTCTGAGACAGGAGGCCCCCGAAATCGGTCGGTCACAGATACCGTCATTCAACCGGGACACCGACCTGTTTCTGGATGGTCGCAGCCTGTTCGATGTCGTCACCGAAGACCTCTCGGCGATTGGCAATGCATTTGTCACCCAAGACGAGGAAAATATCATATTCGAACCGCTGGACACGGTTCAGCCGGTGACGACGATCTCACCGGCCGACCTGTTCGCCCCGATACAGGTCGAACGGAACGATGACAACCTCAAAAACGTGATTCGTGTCTCCGGGGGGACTGACTTCCGACTCGACGATTCACAGAATACTCAGTCGTCACTGCAAACCGTCACGTCCGGCTCCAGAATCACACAGTCGGTTCAAACTCGGAAATCCGAGATCGACCGAGTGAAGATATTCACGTCACCGAACAGTAACAGTGAATCGCTGCGGGTCAGGATTCAATCGTCTCAGGGCGGGTCAGCGATTGCCCCCAGTGACCCAACTTCAGACATCGCGAGCGTTACGCTGCAAAAAGACGACCTCACTCAAGCCGGTTTTACCACGTTTGTCTTCCCAGCTCATACGCTCGGGCCGAATGACAACCCGTTTCTGATCGTTGAAACGACCGGAACGCAGGGGCACGACGTTGGAACAGACGGAAACGGAAACCTGACCTTTCGGTCATTCTTCTCGTTTCCCGTTTTAACACGCTCGTCTGATAACCAGTCAGTGAGCGAGTTCAGACGCCGCGACCGGCGCATCGAAGACGAGAGTCTAAGCACGTTCACCGCTGTCCGGGACAAATCCCAGTCACTTCTTCGACGGCGAGCACAGCCTGAGGTGACAGTTCAAGCCGAAGCCGGCGCAATCAAAGCGCACAATCTCGACCCTGGGGAGGGCGTGACGCTGACTGACTTCGGGCCGGTCGACGTGAGTGGTGACTTCTTGGTCAGAGAGAGATCAACGAGTTTCGTCGGGAATGAACTTCGAACAGAACTGACCTTCGAACGAGCAAAAACAATATGACAAACAATCTAACCGAAGCCGTCCGTCGAATCCGACAACTTCAACAGGACATTGACCGCCTGCAATCAGGCGGCGACGAGGGGGTTGCCCGCGAGATACGCAGCAGTCAGGACATATCTCTGACCCAAGACGCGGCAAGCGCAAACGTCCGAACTGCGTCGACCATCCAGTATGACAGTTCTTCATACGGGGACGACGGATATTCATGATTGAACCGACCACCACGACAATCGAAAATGTGCTCGTCAAGACATACGATCTGGCGACGCTACAGGATAGATACCCGCGCTGGGAGAATTATTCACGGCCGGAGAAGCATCATCTGGCGGCTCACACCCCGGCTGAAAGCGTGTCGATCACCCGGAACACCACCGTCGATGGCCTTCATGAGACAGTTGTCGACTTATTGAATCCGACTTCGGCCGTTGGAGTCGGCGCGACCGACCTCGCTCTCGGTACGGGGACAGCAACCCCGGCCAGCACGAATACATCCCTGAATAATGAGGTCGGTCGCGTTGAGGTCACGGAGTTCAGCGACCAAGGGGCCACGTTAGGGACATCGACGTTTCTGGACACGGGAGAACTGAACGGATTCAACATCGAAGAGTTGGGCCTCACGACCGCATCAACCGGCGGCCGTCTGCTGAATCACTCGCTGATAAACACGGTTCAAAAAGATGACGCGACCGCCGTGACGTTCGATGTGAGCCTGTCGTTTCAACCAAACTGAATTATGACACAGAAAGTTCATCCCTCTTTCAATCGAACACTGAGGAATCGCGAACTCGGGCAAGCGTTAGCGAGGGGCAGTCGATTCGACTCGGCAATCTCGGCGTCCGGCGTTCGCCTCGTTGAAGACTCCGAAGGAGACTTGCCGACTGGCCCTCTCGGGACATTCTCTGAGTCGTCATCGGCAACGTCGCTGAGTGTGACTATTGGCCCCGGAGAAGCGTTCGTTGACGGTCGGTACCTAGCGACTGATGAGTCATTCAGCGTATCGCTGCCGTCATCGGCAACCACCACCGTATTCTTAGGCGCACGAGACGGGTCAGCCGATTCGATTATCGTGGATGAGTCGACAGTGTTCGGCTCCGATGACGTTCGGACCCCGTTGTTCGACTTCCAGACTGACAGTTCTGGCGTTCAAAGTGTCACTGACCGGCGACTGTTGGGGACAGACATCATCGAAATACCCTCCTTAGACGCCGACAGTGTGGACGCCGGGACAGTTGTGACGACTGATCTATCCGTCAATGGGTCCGTGAACGGAAGTCTCAGCGTGGGGAACACAGTGTCAGCCGATACCGTTGATGTAACTGACGTAGTTACCGGGACTGTTGACGCGAATCAAATCGGTACGGCCGCCTCCCCGCCGAACGCCGAAATCAGTGACCTGACCGTCAACGGGGCTGTGAATGGGAGTCTCAGCGTGGGGAACACAGTGTCAGCCGATACCGTTGACGTGACAAATGTTGATGCAGATCAACTTGGTAAATCCACATCGCCGCCGAACGCAGAAATCAGCGACTTGACCGTCAACGGGTCCGTGAACGGGATTCGCGAATTGATTGTCGTCCAGTCGGAATCGAACCTCCCGGCGGTTGACCCACCGCAGATAGCATTTGTTCAGAATAAAAATGAATATCAGCGGTCGGTAAACGCTCGTGGATTCGACATCGCAAGCGCCACCTTTCAGAAGTCGCTGAATCTGTCAAATCCGTTTCCGACAGGACTGGCGTTTAATAATGATGGGAGTCGTCTGTTTGTCGTTGATGACAGTAACACAGAAGTAATTCAGTTCTCACTGACGACGAACTTTGATATCGGAACCGCCTCACAGCAGAAGACATTTCAACTCTCTAGACCCCGTGGGATTGTCTTCAATGATGACGGCTCACGAATGTTCATCGCAGACGAGGGCAATGATGAAGTAATCCAGTTCTCCTTGGGGACGAATTTCGATGTCGGGAGCGTCTCACAGCAGAAAACATTTTCAACACAGACTGCTGGGATTGAAGGGATTGCGTTCAACAATTCCGGAACACGGCTGTTCTCAGCTCATAGAACTAGCCCACCTGTTATAAACCAGTTTAGTTTAGACACTCCGTTTGACGTGGGGTTTGGAACCCTGAAAGAAACTATCGACGCCCAAACTGGGGTTTTGTCAGATATCACATTCAACGATGATGGAACCCGGCTGTTTGAACTCTCAAGCGGCGCTGATTTAATTCTTGAATCAGAGTTACGTGTCCCGTTCAATATTGAGACAGCAGCGTTTGTACGGTCAATATCCACACAAGACGGAGCGTCTACAGGAATCACGTTCGGGAAAACCGGAGATCGTCTATATGAAACCGGGTCAAACGCAGATAAAGTATTTCAGTCGGATGTCAGCGGTTCGCCAGAGTTCGTCAGTTTTTGATTCATAATCATGACCAACAGCATGAACACCATTGAGACGGCCGCACACGTCCGGATGCAACAACTTTCACAGATACAGATGTGCTCTTCCCATCTCCAGATGATGAGTCAGTCCGACCGGCCGGCTGAGGCGGCCGATGACGAAATCCGGGCGGCGGTGATGTCGGCACACGAGCAACTGAAAAACACAGGTCCGGATGTGGCCGAGATCAGTCAGACAAATTGCCCCTGTCAGGAACTCGGGAGTGAGTGTTTGCTTCAGTCTGCCCCCGATTCGGGAAACTGACGGCAAAAGATGAGTCAGGGAGTTGTATGAGGACAGTGACATCTCTCTTCCGGAAAGTCCGACGAGTCCTCGCGCCTCTTCTCCGACGACTTCAGGGCCATCGAATCGTCCCCGATAAGTCGACGCTGCAATTACAAGATAGAGAGTTCGCCGGAGAAGTCAACGCGAAGCCGGCGACCGTTCGCCAGGCGTTTGAAAGAGATGCCGACTGGACGCCCTGCTGGCTCGCATCCGTCCAGTTTGAACGGACACCGGCAAGCGGAAAGTCGTGGGAAGTCGGGTCATATGCCCGTCGACCCCAGGGTGTGAGTGGAGAATGGCAGACTCACGTCCGTTTGACGAGTCGGGACGGTGGGACGAAGACCGCGTTACACGGACACCACGAGAAAAACCCGTGGTCGCATCCGCGAGAACACTATCAGGCCATCGGGTGGGATGCGACGGCCGGCGTCGGCGTCATCCGGTCGTGGGTTCATCGACAGGATGGGTTTGAGTTGATCGAATGACCTCCAGAGGTGAGGCAATCGCCGGGATTCTCTCGGTGGCGACGCCACTGCTCGCCTTTTGGACGATTGAGGTCGCGCTGTTCAGCGGGCCGTTTGAGTTCGACTGTTCGGTGTTCGGGCCTGTGACGAACGGTATTATGAGTTTTGAGGGCTGTCTCGTGTATCATCTCTGGATGTATGCAGTGATTGCCTCAAGCTGGGGGATGGCGTTTCTGTTGCTGCGGGATGAGTAAGAGAAGTGTGAGCCGTCAGAGCCCACACAGAACCATCTCAATGTACACAGGTGTCTGATATAACAGTATCGACTGTGCATACAGAGTCGGATAACATGAGTTAGCTCGCTGCATGACACCACGTCTCTCAGTATATCCGAATCCGTGACACCGTCTTAACCAACAGATTCCGTCGCACACGGTGGGTCTGTTGGTTAGACTTTTTTTGCCGTTCTGTCCCGTTTTATTCAACCACGAGAAGTGGCATCTCTGGGGCACTACCCCAAGGTCGACGCCAGGAGACCACCGCTCTAGAATCGGGATTGATGAACCGTGTAGCGGGATACGAAAAGGAAGGGACAGCCGGCGAAAAGCCGGAGCCGGTGCCAGTAAGCATACGATAGTAACGGCTGAAAAATAAAGAAGGCTGCGGTCAACTCGGTCTATCGTGTATTATTATGGGTTGGGTTCTCATCCGGGGGGAGTAGTCGAAGGGTGCTCGCCTCATCCGGGCGATGGGCTGACATGATAATGTCCCTCGCCTGTCTTTCAGTTACATCAAGAACCCGGCGCTCATCGATCAAGTCGATGTATAAGTCAGCCCTGATGCCCCCGAACCGGCTGCGGAACAGGACGACCACTTGGTTTCCGGTGTTCGCACGGACACGACCGACCCTGTTGTGCTCTCCACGAACCATCTCCATCGCCTCATTAGGGGTTGTTTCTCGCTCTGATCTAATCGGGCGGTCAGTCTCCGTCATCGGTCACATTTCCATTTTTGTCGGCTTCGATCAGTTCGTTGATGCGAGTCTCAAGAGACTTATTTCGCGGAACAGTCATTTTCCAATCTTCCCACAGACTTCTTTCCACGCCGATTTGCGCGGTTGTCATACCTGAGTCAATGTGAGATCGTTCACTGACAGGCTTCAGGTGTTTCTCCAGTCCGTTCAGGCCCTCGGCGTGAAGTTTCGTATGACAGTCACGACACAGCGGGACGAGATTATCCGGGTCGTTGTTGTTCCGGTCGCCATCGACATGATGGACTTCAATATTCTGTTTTGACGCGCACTCCATGCACACGCGGTCATGTGTCTCAAAACACCGAGTCCG
>AKVG01000010.1_pt1 | contig 13198 bp, 14 predicted proteins | sample 248631 | NCBI WGS metagenome assembly AKVG01 (sample SAMN03295113, study PRJNA81851) | hypersaline lake metagenome | isolation source: aqueous lake water sample, post-0.1 um filtrate containing the viral fraction | place: Australia: Lake Tyrrell in northwestern Victoria
AATAGCCTCGTCTCCAAGCCATATCACGGTGTCGGAGAGCGTCGTTACTGCTGTACCGTCGAGGTCCTCGATGCTGACGGTGCTGGCGCTTGCGCTGCGCTCGGCGGCGAGCCGGTACTCCGCGGCACTTGCTTGACTGGTCAACGTCTCGGCCACGGTGTCCGTAAACGCCAGCGAGAAGTCGAATGGCGACGCATCGAAACCTCCGCTTACCGGGTCGACCTCAACCCCCACGGATTGCGGCGCCCGAGTGAGGCACTGCACCCAATTGTAATCGGTCGTGCCCGTAGGAGGTGAGCCATAGCACCACGCGGTCCCGCCCGACTTGGACGTATCCGTTCCGTATCCGCCTACCACCATGCCGACTGTGCGTAAGTATTCCATCAGTGGCCAAAGCTTGAGGATTCAAGGAAGAGGTCGCCCGTGTCGATCGTGTAGTACTCGCCGCCTGAGCGCGTCATGTCGACGACGTTGAGGTAATCCATCATGCGCTTGTCATCGATGAGCCGCACCGCCTCCCAATTGTTGCCGAGGTCAACGCGCTCGTCACCGTCGCCGTGGATAATGAGCACCGGCTCGAGTTTCCTGAGCCCGTCGTTCCACACCGTCTCGAATGCGTTGTGGGTGTCTCCCGGGGCGAGCCTGCCAACCGAGGCATACAGACTCGAGGTTACGTCGCCCTTGGCGCGGTCTTCGAAGATGTGCGCGGCGGGGACTTGCTCGTAGATGATGCGGCGGTTGTCGTCTCGGTTCCAGGTGACGACGTAGGCATCAGCGGGCCGGTCATGCGAGCGCTTGGAGTTGCGCACCTTGCGCGAGCTCTTGCGCGTGGCCTCACCACCATACTCGTTGTAACTCATCCACTGCCCGTAGACCGTCCATTTGCTGTCGATAAACTCGGTGGCGTCGGGAGCTACGGTCGACGTGCTGCTGTCGGATGATTCAAAGCCGAACCAACGCGGGTCCATCGTGAAATCGGAGTCATCCCAATCGATGGTAAACGTTTCGCCTGCGCTTGAGAGCCGAACGCCTGCGCCCACCTGCTGGTAGGACAGCGTAGGTGAGACCGCCGTGAACGTGTACGCGTCGTTGGCGGTTCCCTGTGCCGCGATGGCGTCGGAGATCTCCTTGTAGAGCCCGGGGTACGTGCTGTTCTCACTGGCGTGCAGGTAGTACGTGCCCGCCGTCAACGTAACAATGACCTCACCGCCGCCCGTCGTTTCGTTGAGCCGGAACTTATTGTTGCTCGAGGTAAGCGTGATGGGAGCAAGCCACTTGTCGACACCGTAGATCATCGCGCACCTAACCCGCCGCTAGAACGGCTATCACGTTGGACTGATTCTCGAGCCCGCCTGCGCATCTCAGGCGTCGGCGGAAACGTCGACTGAAACACAAACGTGTCGCCGGCTCGCTGGCCTTCAAACGCGCCTGAGCTTGCGCCTGCTGCCGCGCCCCGTGCCACACCGCGCCCACGTGAGCCCGTCGTCGTGCCCGCGCTTGCACCGCCGCCTCCTCCTCCTGCACCACCAGCGATGGCGAAAAACTGCGCCGCCGCCACACCGTGCCCGATAGCGCCTGCGACGTTACCGCTCGCCGCTGCCGCCACCGCTTCCGCCGTCTCCATCGCACCACGAAGGCCTGCAATCTGCCGCTCGCTCGCGCCCGCCATATCGGCCACAGCGACCAAGCCCTGTGCTCCTGCACGGATTGCGGAGTTACGTTCTTTGAGCGCCTGAGCTTCATCACGCGCGGCCTCTTCGCCCTTGCGTTGCTTGGCTGCCCTAGCCTCTTCCTTTTGCGCCAACACCGCTTCACGTGCCGCTCTGCCCTTCTCCGCAATCGCTTGCGCCGTCGCCTCTTGCTCCCGCCTCGAGTCTTCCAGAAAACTGCGTGTGGCTTCCGCGATCTCCGCTTCCTCTTCGGATGCCTCAAGCTGCTTGTCTTTGATCTCGAGGATGGCGAGCTCGTGCTCCAAGGTTCGACGCCGCGTGTCGTCGAACTCTCGCGCAATCTCATTGCGCTTCGCCATGATTGCATTCTGGCGCTCAAAGGCCTGTATGTCTGCTTCATCGAACGCCATGACCGCAGGACCAGTCGACCGAGACCGGCCACCGCCGCCGCCGCCGCCTCCGCCACCATCACCACCAACGAACATTCCTTCCTCAACGCCAAACTCAAACCCTTGCTCAGGAGCGTTCGGGATTTTAGTTCTGGATGGCCCGGTGGTATCACCTGCGCCCTGTGCGACGCCGCTTGCAATGCCCGTCTGTAGAAAGTCAACGAACCGACCTTCCTCAAGGGCAGTTAGCGCTTTTTGCCGGAGCAGTTCTGAGGCCTTGGTCCTCGCATTCCCCGCCAGCAGAACTGAGCCAGCACCCTTAATGAAAAGCCCGATGTTGGACGTCGCAACTCGCGCCTCGGTCGCAAGGTTCTTAAATGCACCCTGTATGTCTTCGAGAACCTTGGTGGTGTCGCCAAGCCCAACGATAGCAAGACCCATGTCGAGGATGGCCATAGCCGCGTCGCCCACAGCCGCAGCGGTGTTTTTGGTTTCTTCGGTTAATGATTTGGTTTTTTCCTCAAGCCCAGCATTCGCCTCGGCTGCGCCTTCGTATTGTCCGGTAAGGGCCTCTACCGCCAGCTCCGTGGCAAGCGTCGTGTCCTCAAGCTTGGTCAGTTGACTGGTAAACTCTTTCGACAGCCCGGAAAGGTTCTTAAGCTCTTCAAATTCGCCTTTTCGGGCCTTTGCCAGAAACTCAGTCGCACGAGACAGCTCAATGCTTTCTTGGCTCGCAATGTCATTGGCGAGCGCATAGTCCTTCATCGCCGTTTCAGCATCACCGCTGGCACCGATGAGGCGACGGATGGCATCAGTGCCTTCCACCGTCGACACGCCGAACTTGTTTTGCGTTTCATTGACAAGCGCTTGAGCGGCGGCGAGTTCCTTGGCGGATGCGCCTGCGGTTTTGAACGCCGTCTCGAGTCTGCCGGTTGCGGCCTGCTGCTTGGCGAAAAGCTGAATGGATTTCGCGAGGCCCGCCGCGACGAGCGTTAGCCCGGTCGCAAGCGCCTGCATCGATACGCCGAGCTTATTGCTTTTCTTCTCGAGCTTGTCCGCGCCGCGACTGGCTTTCTCCGATGAATCAGCAATCTGGTCGAGCTTCCGGTCCGCATCGCCGGTGACGTCGACTTCAATCTCGTGTCTTTCGTCGGCCATGTCAGTCCCCCATCACGCGCGAGTAGATGTCATCGTACTCTTGATAGTCCTGCTCGGCTTTCGCGCGCTGTTGGTACGGTACCGCGTCGCCTTTCGCCTTAATGCTCGCTGCGTCCGCACGTGCCTGGTAGACATACCACGGCAGATCCCAGCACTCGGTGATAAGGTCCCAGTTCCATTGCGCCATGATGTCGGCGAGAACGGGCCGCTCGAATGCAAATCGACATCGGGGATGGTCGTCGATGTCCGGTCGGGTGCACGCCGGACAATCGCAGGCCGTATCGAAATAGGGATCGTATTCGTCAGCACGATGGATGATGTTCAACACTGCGCGCATCCCCTCCACCGCCTCGAGTGGGGCTGCACCGCCCGCGCCAATCTCCGCACACAACGCCATCACGCCCTCAAAGCCGATATGCTCAAAGGCCGTATCAATGTCGGTGTCAGCGAACGCAGGCGCCAGCGTAACGCGATCTTTGGCGTACTCCACCAGATGCTCGAGACCACGATCACCCGCCTCGACGGGGCCGAAGACTTCGACGTAGTAGTGCACGCGCTCGCGCACCAGTGTGAGGCGGCGGACCTGAAATTTAATCTCGAGGTCCGCCGCGCCCTGCATCGGGATGGCGACGGTGTCAGTCATCACGCACCCGCCTGGTACGTGATGGTGAGTTCGTTGTCGCCGAACGGGTCGCTCGAGTAGTCGCCGTTCAAAAAGAAAGTCAGGTCAGTGGCGGCGATACCTCCAACGTTGGTGCGCTGAGGCGGTCCAAGCTGAATGTTCGGGGCGTTGAACGTGATGTCATTCGTGCCGTCGTCGAGGCTCACGACCAGCGCGGCCTCAGTCGATGCCTTCCACTTGGTCAGCATGTCCTCATAGGCTGTAGCGCCGTCGATGAGTTGGAAGCTTCCGTTGGCTCGCGTGTTGCCCTCTCGAACGTTGATGATCTTCGATGCGGCCTGACTGGCCGTCATCAACTCGACGGGAGTCGAGGTCATCGCGCAGTCGAGCGACAAATTGTTCACCGGATACGTGGTGCCGCCGACGGTGAACGTAATCGATCGGCAAATGGTGCGGTCGGCATCGTCGCGGCTTGCAGTCCCCGTGTAGGTGATGCTCGAGCCAGACGAATCAAGCGCCGGCTCCGAGCTCGAATCGAAAAATGCGAGGTCGTCGGACCAGTCATTGTTGGACGCGCCGAGCATCGTCGTGCTGTACGTCGCCTCTTGCTTGACCGCGAAGTTGAAGCTGATATTGCCTCGACCGCCCGTCAGGAACATCAGACGATGTTTGCCGTCCTCTGCATTGCGCACGTAGTAGTACACGGACGCGGAGTTGCTGTTGGTCGTCTGCAACGTGTAGACGGCGCTCGTGGCATCAGTCACCGCCTCGGTAAAGTTGCAGGCTTTCAAGACCCAGTCGTAGTACGGCGTCTCGTTGCCCGAGGTCCCGCCGCGCCACGCTTTGAGCGGGGCGGAGAACTCGAGGCTGTTGTGGTCCGGGATCATCGTGTGAGCGACGCCCGAGATGCTGGCGCGCAATCGCGACGGAGTAAACTGCTCGTCAACGCGCTGCATGTTCACGCCTTCGTTGACCGCCAGATACGTGATGTCTTCGTTTGCGGTCAACGCCGCGCCAACGGCATCAGTGTTGTAGGTGGTTTCGCTGGCGCCGACGAGCACGCCTTTGTCGAATAGCATGAGGCTCATGGTGTTCTCTCCTTAGCAGGTCTGTATGATAACTTCTTGGGTGACTCGAGCCCGCACGGTAGCAAGCGCCACAAGCCCCTCGATGTCCGCCGTGGGATCTACCTCGGCAAAGTCTGAAATAATGTCAACGCGTTCAATCGCGGTACCGAATGTGATGTTCTCTCGCAAACACCGCATCACCGCGCCGTTGTACAAGTCGCTGCGCAACGCCAGCACGTCCTCGACTTCCTCGAGTGTCTTGCCGTAGTACTCAATCGGCTCCCACGATGTGAGGATATGGGCGGTCACAATAGTGACTTCCATTGCACGTAGCTCACTGAACTCGGTTGCACTTCCGGTATACGGTTGAATGATGTTCGTGGGCCTTGACTGGTAGACCGCCTGACACGCCTCGTGGTTCCGCGTCGACATGTACTGGAACAACGTTCGCCGGTTCTGCGTGTCGTACCACTCCGAGGGTGCAACGATGCCGAGTTGCGCCACCCCCGCCGCGCTCACCGCCGACTCGAGTTGAGTCTTGAGGTTGTTGCGTAGCGTCTGGCGAATTTCGCCTTTGGCACTGGTTGTCGCGAGGCGCTCGGCGATGCTCAAAACGTGTCACCCCGCAGAATGTAACGGCCAATCTTCTCGGCGATACGCTCAAGCGTGGCTCGAGGTAGCCTCATGTGTGACTGCTGCCCCGTGCGCATCCGATGGATGGCGTGAGCTTCGCTGTAGGGAACCTTGGTGCCGAAGACGAAAGACTTCGGGCGCACTTCCCAGATGTGATCGGGATGCACCGCCGACTCGAGTGAGTCGTCCAGCCGCCCACTGTCTTCGTCGACTCGAGTTGTGCGCTGCCACGACAACAGCTCGGCGTGGACTTCGCGAGCAACGGGCCGCATGGTGCGCGCCCGCTCCTGCATGTCACGCAGATTCTGTGTCAGTCGTTGCAGGCCCATCGATAACCTCGAGGTGAGGGCACGGCAGCCATTCTGCCGGTGCCTCGAATTCTTCGTTTCTTTCCTTCCATTCGTCGTCCGCTGACTTGCGCCAGCGCGTCTTAGCTTTCACGCGTACCGTTTCAGAACTCATATTTGATCCCCTCGAACTCGCTCGCGGTTTTGTCGGCGGCGGTCGAGACGTTGGAGAGTGCGCGCGTGCGTCGCTTGGTGAAAACCTTCGGGCGGTTTGTGTATCGGTCCCGCAGGCTCTCCCAATCGACTCGAGCTCGCTCAAGCCGCTGGTCGCTAACGCCCGGCACCTTCTGCATGGCCGCATAGACCGCGCCTTTGATGACGGCCTCTTGCACCTGTGCGGTGGTGTCGTCGTCGAGGTCGGTCGGGTCGAGCCCCGAGTTTTCCAGCACGCCCGACATCTGACTTGCCGCGTCCTCAATAAACGCCGTGATGTCCGATTCGGACAGCGGCCTCGAGGTAGCGGTTACGCTGGTGATCGGCAGATACGTCAGCACCGCCGCCGTGGTTACGCTGTAGGTCTGCACCGCCATCAGATGGCCTCCTGTAGACGCGAGACGAGCACGTCCTTAGCGCCGTAGACGGGCAAGCCGCGCGCTTCGAGCTTGTCGCGGAGTTCGGCGTTCGTCAGTTGTTTCAGACCGGTGTCGACCTCGGAGACGTGTGAAGTGAAGAACGCGATCAGCTGGTCGTCGTCGCCATTGAGCGCCTCGAGGATATCAAGCCAGCGCTGCTTCGCGCCTTGGTCTTGCTCGGCTCGAGCTTCTCGCTCGACGAATCGCGTAAAGTTCTGCGCGTAGTAGCGCGGTCGCTCCTGCAAATCGTCGAGAAATGTCTCCAATGGCATCATCTGTTTGACCATTCCCGGCCGCTTCTGGAAAAGGTCCCACCGCACTTCCGTTGGTTGGAAGGGGTGGACCTTCTCCATGTCGGCGTAGACCGCCGTGTGACTTGTCCAAACTACTTTGAGGGTATGCATCGTTGTTATCTCGCGGATGACTTGTTGGTTTAGCTGACGACCGAAGTGATGACGCAGCCCATTGCCTGGTGAGGCCGGACGACGTCGACGCGACGGGTGTATCGGATGAGTTCAGTCTCATCGATCTCATCGCGCTGGGTCGCAGCAGCAGGCGAACCGTGCTCGGTGAGAATGAGGTCACGTTGGTGACCGACCCACGCCAGCCCGTTGTACGCGTACGTCAGCGTCACGGAATCGGCGGGGTTTGCCGAGTTGTAGAGGTTGGATCCGATGACGACCTGACGGACGTGAGGGAACCACGCCCGGATGAGCTGGGCGATCTCGCCCGGGCCCACTGCGCCTGCGTCGAAATTGGCGGTTCTCGAGATGAACTCCGAGTTGAGCGCCAGCGCCTGTGCCACATCTCGACCGATGACAACGATGTCGCCATCGCCAGACTTGTCGAACGCGTCTTGCATGTCGGCGATCGGCGTACCGCTTGAGGTATCCCATGCGTTTGCAGCGGCCTCAGTGGCGTTGAGGGTCGTGCTCTTGAGCACAGTGTCGGTGTACAGGTCGAGCTTGAGGTTCGCTCGCCGGACGCAAAGGTCGGCGGCTCGCTCGAGAATGTCGTAGTTGTAGCTACGCCCGTAGCTGGTGCGCACGCCGTCGGGAATCTGCGCGAGGCCGACAGCCTTCTCGCAGTTGTACGACGTGGTGCTGAACGACATCAGCTCGGTGCGAGGCGATGCGCCCTCGGCGAGCAGTGCGTTGCTATCGCCGCGCGCGAGTCCGCCTTCGAGCCCTTCCGTGGGAAGCTTGCCCGAGATGTTCGGCACGTCGATTCGCGTACCGACCTGGTCGATGAGTGAGGTGACGTTCGATTCAAGACCCAGAAAGGTCTGGTCGAGTACGAGCTGAGGAATGCCCCCAGCGGTGAGTGAATTGCCCATGTGTTACTCCTTGCCGGTCATCCCGGCGTTAGATTATGCCGTGGCCGTAGACTGCTGCGGGCCGTAGATGTAGACCTGCACGATGTCGTCAGTTGCGGGCGAATCTTCGAGCGCGACGGCGAACGAATAGGCGCCAGCGGCTTCGTCAAACGTGTCGACTTCACCGGAGGCGATGCCCATCAGGGGCTCACCGGCAGCAACGGCGGCATCGGTGGCGACCGCGTAGGTGCGCCCAGCGATGGCGATGTTGACTTTCTCGCCCGAGGCAGCGGCTTCGAGCGCGATGCCAAACGGGGTGTCGGTTTTGGCCGTGGTGACTTCTGCGTCTCCATCGGCTGCGAGGTAGACGACGGCGAATTTGGTAATGGCTCCGCCTGCCGTCTTCGATACTGAGTAGTACTGGTTCATGATTCCTTACTCCGAAATGAGGTGAGGGTAGTTGGTCTCGATGTACTCGAGAGTCGCGCGACCGGGCTTGATGCCTCGCTCGGCGCACTCCGCGTACACCTGCTTTTTCGATTTGCGGGTGGCGCTCGAGCCGGTAAAGCCGCGTTCGCTCAGGTCGGCTTTCTTCGGCCCGATGTGTTTGGCTGCGAGCTGGTAGGCGCCGGGGCTCTTGAGCGAAAGCTCGGCCATTTCATCGAGCGCTTCACCCGACAGTCCGAGGTCACGCTCAACACGAAGTCGCGCGTTTTCCTTCTCCAGCGAAGCGAGGCGCGCGTGGAATTCGTTGGTTTCGCTCATGTCTTCGTGCTCCTCCATGTCTTCTTTCTCGCCCATGTACTCGGCAAGTTTGGTTTCCATCGCCTCGACACGTTCCATCATGTTGTCGAGAGCTCCGTCGACGACTTTTTGAACGAGCTTCTCGAGCTCCATGTCGTCCTCAAGCATTTCTTCTTTGTCTTCTGGCATGTTCTGCTCCTGTGATTGCGTCGGTTGTTCCGACAGAATGAAACCGCTTTCGTGTAGCGAGTAGTGCATACGCGGCTGGGTAAGGTTCTTGAGGTGAGGAACACTCACCATGCTGACTTCGCGCAACACGTTGCGCATTTCCTCACCGGAGTGGGGATGGGTGAATTCTTTCCAGATGCTGGGCGAAATGTTTTCTCGGTATCCGGCCTCCCACTCTTCCTTAACGCCTGCCGCCAACTCGAGGTCGACGAACACGCCGTCATCAGTGGAGTAGAGCCGCAACACCTTGCCGTAGATGCGACCGTCTTCTGCGCGCCCGTGCTCCGCGAGAACCGGAGGCCGGTAGCCGTCCTCGGTAAGCTTCGTCCAACTCGACTCGAGGTCAGCGACGAACGCTTCATCAACAACAAAGTCGCCGTTGGGATGCACAACCGACGTCCCCATCTTGAAGATCTGGACGCCTTCCAGCACATCGGACTCAGCAAGTTCAAACGCCGTTCTAAGATGCGGACTGCACAACTCGAATCCCTCGACCGACGCGCGGTTGCATTGGTTGCACTTACTCGCCATCTTCGGCCTCCTGTGCGGCTTCGGCTTCTTGACGTGCAGCCTGTGAAGCTGCGGTGCCGCTCGCCGGGTTTACAATTTCGTCGGCCTCTTCGGGTGTGAGCAAAAACGCCTTTTGAAGAATTCTAGAAGCTGACGAAGCGGGCAGCTGACCGGCTGCAACCTGCTGCACTACCGTGACCATTGAGGTCACCTGCGCGCCGTTTAGCGCAGTGTCTGAAACCTTTTGGCCTGGGCCTGCCGGTGCACCCTCTGCGGTTGGCTCAGGCGCAACTTCTTTCGGTTCGTCCACGTCGACTCCGAGTTCGTTAAACACGGCCTTTTTGATTTCGGGGATTTGCATCCATGCCGAGTTTGGCATCAATTTATTGACGTCCTCAAGCCAGCGTGACGCGTCTTTGAGGCCGTCGACGCGGTAGCGCAGGCACGGGTATTCGGGCAGGTCGCCGAGGTACTTGCGGCCAAGCGGCTTGAGGATGGTTTCGTTGATGGCTTCGGCGATGCGCCGCGCGTAGTACGGAGCAGACCGCAGGAAATCCCGCTCTTTCTGCTCGCCCAGCGCGTAGGAACCGACCATCGATTGCAGGCCCAACAGCGCGCCCTCGTTGGAGAACGCCGAGGTAATCATCTGGTCGCAATAGCGGATAAGGTCGAGGAGGTCTGGCATCGTGCCGGGGGGTCCTAGAATCTCCGCCATCAGCCCATCGGGCATCTCAATCGTTGGCGCCTCGGCCGCGCGCATCGACTGGTAGACCTTGCGCAGGTCGGAGCGTCGGTCATCGTCGGACGGTGCGCCCATGATGCCGTCGCTGTACGCCGGGTCACTGCGAATCTGAGTGATGGGGACGCCGTACTTCTCCGCCGCAATGCCCGCAATCTGCGCGAGGATACGCTTCATCTTGATCCAGTGAATCGCCGGACGGATGGGCGGGATGCCCTCGAAGTTGTTGCCGCGCGCGTTTAGGTTGCAGTTCAAGAAACGACGGTCAGTAACATCGCCGCCGGTCGCCGGAAGCGTGTAGTAGTCGGGTGAGTCGCCGCCGGTTGCGAATTGGACCGCCAGCAGCTCGGAGGCGCGGTCGTCGAGTATCCAATCCTCGACCGTGTTCTGCTCTCGGAATGCTAGCTTGCGAGGGTAGACGCGCCCGCTCACTTCGTCCTCAGCCCACACGATTTCAAACGGTGAAAAGCCGAAGACGAGGAAACTGGCCGCGTGCTCTACAAATCGATTCCACCCGCCCGCAATGTTGCGGAGCTTGGAATTGTAGAAGTCCACATGCTCTTGCACTTCGTCGGCGCGGTCTTCGGGCACGGAGTCCGGTTTGTGGATCTCCCACGTGCCTGCGACCAGCAGCTCGGTATATGACTGCACGGAATCGAGGATGAGCGGCTCGCCACGGTAATACTCTTCGTACAGCCGTGGATTGCCGTAGGAACCTCGAGCCAGGTAAGGCCTGTATTTGTTGGTGGGTTCAATTGCGATTTCATCGTTGTAAAATCGCGTGCCGGGAACTCCAATTTCTTCTTGGAGTTCGGCCATCTCGACGGCATTGTTCGGCCCAAAGACCTTCCGCAAGGGCGCGGGGTCGGACGGAATGGCACATTCTACGCCATACTTTTTGGCGAGCGCGTCGAGATTCATAAAGTGCGGGCTGCGCAACGTCATCACGACGTGACATGACCCTATAGGGTTTACGTATAACCTGAGTCGTACGATACAGCAGTATCATCATAGTGTCAAAACACAACAAGTTCTGTTATCGTGCATAAGAACTTTTCTCCTGCGAGACAACAACGGAGGACTCGTGGCCGAAGATACCGATAGATGCCAAGCATTGACGCAAGCGGGCCACCGCTGCAAAAGACCCGCTCGAGAAGGCGAGGTTTTGTGCTGGGCGCATCTGCAAAAACAAGAGCCCGACAAGCTTAGAGCGTCAAACTCCGAGCTGGTAAAACTCATCGACCAATTCGACAGCGCTGATTATGATTCGGTGACGCCGGAAATTGCGATGAATTTCTTCGTCGGTTGCTTCCTCGGGCAGATCAAAGAATGGAAATCGCCGGGGGGCGACGCGCCGATGATGGAGGTCCCGCTCTCAGCAAAAGACCGCATCGCCGCTGCTAACGCATTCCTCGCTCGCTACCCGCAAGTGTACGGCGACGGGGAGACTGACCCGCACGCTGCCATCGAAGCGCTTAAGACCGCGCTCTCGTGAAGCCGTGGGCCTACATCTGGCAGTGGCTGAGGCCGTATCAGCGCGACATCGTCCTTGATGCGTCTCGGTACATTGTCATCAACAAGTCTAGACGTATCGGCATCTCGGATGCTTCGGGCTTAAAGGCCGTGCTGATTGCGTCGGGTATCTACCAGGAGGTGCTATGCCATGCATTTGACGTTGATCCCATCGTTCCCCACAACGTCAACGTCGTCAGTAAAGACGAGTTGGCCGCAAAGGAGGTGATCAAGTACGCGAAGAAATGGGTGCATGCGCTGCGTCGTGTGCCTGAGCTTCGCGGATATCTGGAAAACGGCAGCGAGTGGAGCAAGAGCGCGATCGATTTTGCGCATACCGGTTTTGAAATCCGAGCTCACACGCAGTCTGAAAACGCAGCACGCTCCGCCACCGGGCACCTGGTGCTTGATGAGGCCGCGCACTACGCCGAATACGAAGGCATTGAGCGCGGTGCAGTGCCCTCCATCGATTCCATGCCGGGTCTAACGCTTACTCGAGTGTCGACGCCCAACGGCACCACGGGTCGGGGCGAGCTGTTCTACCGCATCTGTGAATTTCCCGACGAGTGGCCGCAGTATTCGCGCCACCGCATCACGATCTTCGACGCGGTTGAGCAAGGTATGCCAGTCAACGTCGAAGAGATTCGAGCTCGCGCACCGAGCGAGGACATCTTCCAACAGGAGTACAACTGCAGTTTCCTCGGCGCCGGCCAGAACTACTTCGCCGCATCGCTCTTGAAGCGAGCCACTGAGCCGCGTGTGGGCAACGTGGAGGCGGTCTACATGGGCATCGATGTGGCCAGCGTCGTTGACCTTACTGCAGTTAGCGTGTGGCGTGTCGTCGATAACAGACCTTGGTTGTGCGAACGCTACCTCATCAGTGGCGTGCCGTACGCGTCAGCACCGGGCATCATCGGGCAGGACAAGGTACTCGGCGCACTCATTCGGCATCACCGTCCCGCGCGGACCTGCATCGATGCCACCGGTGACACCTCCACCATCATGACCGGCCTGCACTCGGCGTCACTTCCCACGCAGATCGTGGCGCGACACGTCAAGCGCGAGTGGAAGGAGAAGACCGTTCCAGCGTTCAAGGGGGCATTTGAGCGGGGGCAAGTGCTGATTGACGCCAACGCTGCCACGTACCAGTACGACAAGACTCGAGCCAGCCGCGCCGGAGCTGTCGATGTGGAAACGTGCTTCGGTCAGATGCGCCGCGACCCGCTGGTCCGTGACTTTGAGCGCGTACACAAGCGGCTGACGCCGGGAGGGGCCACGACATACGACACCACCCGCGACGGCGATGGCCACGGGGATCTATTCTGGTCGTCAATTCTGGGCTGGACGATGGCGCTAGGCGGCACGCGGCGCATCGCAGACGGCGCTGTGCACCACCTCGGCGGGCTGAGTCAGGATCTGGGCGGATGGTAACCGTCGTTTTAGCAGGCGTCGTCTAAGGGGTTTCCATGCAGCTCCCTGCCAACGGTCTCGTAGAGGTCAATGAGGTTGTCTTTGCTCAGTTTGAATTGCTAATCCCATCCGAGCCCGACGCGTATATCGACGCCGAGGATATAGCCGTCGTGGCCGTCGTCCTCAATCCAGTAGCGTTGCGCTCCCTTTTCCGTGCTCCAAATCATGCTTCCTCCTGGTATTGCTATCCCCCCCCTTACGGCTTCCCCATTTCGCGGGCAC
>AKVG01000031.1_pt1 | contig 12773 bp, 21 predicted proteins | sample 248631 | NCBI WGS metagenome assembly AKVG01 (sample SAMN03295113, study PRJNA81851) | hypersaline lake metagenome | isolation source: aqueous lake water sample, post-0.1 um filtrate containing the viral fraction | place: Australia: Lake Tyrrell in northwestern Victoria
GAGTGTTGAAGTCAAAAGAGCTTCTGATGATATTCTTTTGGAGCAAAAGTCAACAACTTATACTCTTGAGGAGAATCCAATATTTACTCAGGATATTCTTTCTCCTGTTGATGGTTCAAAGGTTTTCATTGATCCTGCTGAGAACTCAGCTGATGTGAATACTACTTTTGAGGGCAAGGCTTATTCTTCAGATGTTGATCTTCAGTTGTTGCTTGATGGGAATCAGGTTGATTCCAGAACTGTTTCAGCTGGATCAAGAAATACTTTTGATGTGACTCTTCAGGATGTTTCAACCGGATCACATACTCTGAAGTTGAAGGGAGAAGATGGAGATGGAAGAACTCAAACAACAACTCACAGCTTTGAGGTTGCAACTCGATCAAATGAGTCCATTGAGTTCACAGAGATTTCAACTGATCCAGCTCTTGATGAAGCTCAGGTTGGTGAACAAGTTGATCTTTACATTGAAGGTTCGGGAGATGTTTCAAATGTTGATTATCTTCAGGTTGAGATTGAGATTGGAGGAGAAGTTGTTGATACAAAGATTGTTGATACTGATAACCTGAAATCAGGTTCTTGGTTCATCACTCTTCAATCTGCATTGGTTGTTCAAGAGGCATGGCTTGGAGAAGATGCTTCTTTCATTGGAAGAGCTGAATCTGTTGCTGGAGATGTGATTTCATACACAAAGAATTATCTTGGAATTGGTTCAAACAGAGATATCTCAGCTCAGTTAATCAGTCCAAATGATGGAAGAATCTTTGATGCTCCAAGTTATTCTGATCAAGACTCTGATCAAGTTCCTTTCGAGTTCAAGGTGAACACTCTGGATAATCCTGTGGATTATACTTTGATGGTGAGGCCTAATGGCTCAACGAGTTATGAGGAATTGCCTTCTGGAGTTCCAACCGGAACCGTGAATCAAACTGAAACTGTTGAGATTTACAGAAACATGAAAACCAATCTGTATATTCAGCAACAGTTTGGAGAATTTGATTGGAAGGTGAAATTGAATGAGGAGAACACAAACAGGAATGCAACTTCTGGAGTGAATACTTTCAATATTACAAAACCTCAGAATGCAACTTTGAACTTCATTGAACCAAGAGATCATCAACCATTTTATCTTCAGGGAGCTTCAAATGAAAGAGATATCAAGTTTGATTGGACGGTTGACTCAACTGAATCTGGAGAAGTTACTCTTGAAGTGAATGATTTCAAGAATACTTATGATGTTTCGAGTGGTTTCTCCCAACTCTCTGAAACAATCTCTCTGGAGGCCGGAACTTATCAAGCAAATATATCATTCAAATCTGAGAACCTGAACCCTCCATCACAAACACATGAGTTCTCCATTGAAGATGAAGAAAAACCTGATGAACCTGAGTTTGTTCAGTTAATCAGGCCTCAAGCTGGAGCAACTGTTTATCAGCTGGATGATGGAGGAAGAAGGTTTGGTTGGAAGGTTAAGAACTCAGTTGATTCAGGTTCAGGAGAAGGAAATTCCACACTCTTCATTGAGAATGATCAGGGAGATGTTGTGAGAACAATTGAGAGAGATTATGACACTCAGAATGAGGAGCAATCATACAATGAAGTTGTTGATACTCAGAACTTGAACATTGGAGAATATACTTTTTATGCAAAGTTTGATGCTGAACAAATCGGATCAACTTTGAAGTCAACTGAAAGAGATTTCACAATCAAAGATTTCAGGCCTCCAGAAGTCACTCTTCTTGAGCCTCTTGATGAAACTTTCACAGATGAAGAGAAACCCGAGTTCTCTTTCAGGGTTGAGAGCTTTGAGCAATCTCCAACCATTGAGTTGAGATACAGGAAGAAGGGAGAATATACTTCAGAAGTCCTTGAAAGTTATTCTCAACAGGAAGGAGTAACAAGAGATTATTCCTTCAATGAAACTTCTTTCACAAGAGGAGATTATGAGTGGTTCATAAGAACTGAGCCTGATCAGTATCAAACCTTTGATTCCAATGTTTCACAGTTCCAAGTTGAGCCTTCAACAATCAATGCTCCTGATTTCACTTTGGTTGATCCTGAGCAAGATGAAAGGTTCAACATTCCAAATGGTTCTGAGTCGGCATTGATTGAGTTTGATTATTCTGTTAAGGGTTATTCTCAGAAGGATGCTGAGGTCAACTTGATGCTTCAGAAAGTTCTTCAGGATTCAAAGGAGGATTACAAGAAATACAATAAGGCCTTCCAGAACATTGAGGATGGAAACCAAACTTATTCTTTCACAGAGAATCTTTCAGAGGCCGGATACAGATGGAAGGTTCAAGTTGAATATCCAAATGGTCAAACCAACACTTCTGAAGTGAGATCATTTGCTGTGAATGATCCGGAAACTGAATACACTCCAAAGAGTCCTGATCCAACTCCAACAACAGGCTTCTTCAATGAAGCTGCATTGGATATCGGAGGATTGATTGATTCCTATAAATCAGCTGTTGGAGATACAGGGCAATTGTTCACAGCAATGTTCTTTGTAGTTTTGGGAGCTGGATTAACTCAACTTGCTTTCAAGATTGACATTGTTTCAATCATGGCAGCTGTATTCCTAACACTTGGATTCAGTCTTGCAGATGGGTTCTTCCCTGTATCATTCTTCTGGATTGTTCTTGCAATCGCAGCTGGATTGGGAGCTTTGTTCTCAGGAAGGCTTTTTGGAGGTGATTCCTGATTGGGGATTACTTCAAACCTCTCACTTTCATGACGGTATTCATTGTGATTTTTGTGGGAGCAATAACAACAGGTTCTCCTGAGAACATTGGGCAAGGAGATAAACTTCAGAAGTATGATATTTCAAAGAGTGATTTGAACATTGCTCCTGATCTTCCTGATCCCAATCCAACAGAGATTGATCTTTCAGGAGATTTGGTTGATTCTGAGAACATCAATGTGACTGATCCATCCAAGTTGAACAATACTGATTTCAAATCTGATAAAGTTCTCAAACTTCAGAATGAATCAGCTCAGGGATGGGCGTTGTATCGTTTTGATGGAGATTCAGAGTTCTTGAGAACTAAAGTCACAAAGTTTGGATTCTTTGAGGCCTCAACAATAAGCATGGAGGAATACCAAACAGCTGATACAAGTGATTCTCCTCTGGATACAACTTTCCTTTCCAGAGAGCAACAGTTTGATATGAATGATCAAACAAACTTCATCAGGATTGTTGTTGATCCCTCTGATGATCATGTGTATGAGTTGACTCAACAGGAGGATGTTGAGAAAGACCTGTTGGGAACATCTCTTGCATGGATTGAATCAGCTGGAGTTGCTGTGACTTCATGGTTGACTTTGTTCACAAGCCTTCCAGCTCAGTTGATATGGGTTGGATTTGTGTTTGGAATAATCGGATTGTTCATCATCCTTGAGGTGATCCTTTGGTGATTAATGCAATCAGAATTGCATTGCTTTCAATGGGAATCATGATGTTGGGAGTTGCTGTGAGTCTTGGAAGTGCTGATTCAGCTTTCCTGAATTTCACTTCAATCCCTGATGGGCAACTCCAGTTCTTCCAGTTTGCCTTCTTTGGATTTTTCACAGCTTGTATGTTGGCAATGGGATATGTTGGTGATTCTGCATGAGCAACAAGAGTTACCTTGCCGGATTTGCAATCTTTGTTGCAATGTTCTTCCTCAGCTTTTGGTATGTTTCTTCAGCTTCAGCTGATCTTCAGATGGGAGTTGATTTGAATTATACTTCTCAGGATTATTTCTCAGCTGATGATTATTGGCTCAATGATTCTGTTGCTCAGAGTTATTCATCTGATTGCCAACTTTCAGATGATAACCAATCTCTCTTTGTGAAAGGAGGAACTTGTGATTGGAAATCTGTGAGGTATAACACTTCTGGATATCTTGGAAAGCCTCTGAGCTTTGAGTATTTCTCAGAGAATGAGGATGGAAATATATCTGCAACTTTCAGAACTTATGATTACAATGGAAGTGTTGAAGAAAGTTATCAGAAGGAGCTGGATTCAAATTCAACAAGAATCAATATCTCTGATCAGTTCCAAGTTGAGAATGTTTCAGGAGTTGAAGTTGAGCTGTATCTGTATGATAAGAACTCCAATGATCAACTTCCACAGATGGAACAGTATGAGCTGGAGGTTTCTGAAGTAAATCAGAATGAAACTCAAGGCCTTAACTCTGAAGATACTCGATATCTTGCTTTGTTTATCTTCTTGGTTTCAGGAATTATTGCAATCACCAACTTCTTCTCATGATAAATTACTAAAGAGCAAGTGAGAAAGTTTTCTCCATGACAGGCATTCCTGTTTGTGAGGTTTGTGGCGATCCAACTTTGAATAGAAGGATTTGTGTTTTGTGTTCTCAATCTTTCACTTGGAACTCCAGAATCCAAGAACCTGAGTTGAGTATTTCATGAAGATTTCTTGCCATAACTGTGGAAAGCCTCATGATGCAAACTCATTGCCAATGAGATGTTACTGTGGAGCATGGGTTGAGCATCCTGCAAGATGATAGATTGATTGAAACCTGTTTCAAGGCATACCTTTCTGTCTTATAGAGATGCAATTGTGTTTCATTATACTTCTTCATCTGTTGGGTATGCTCAAGTAAATATGAGAGAAAGATGAACCAATGAAATAAGAAATTAAACTCCCAACCTTCAGTTGTTCAGGCATCCGGTTGGGAGATTCAGAGAAATTAAATCAGCTTATCCAGATCGGTCTTTGAATAAGGAATCTCAAAACCCGATTCTTCATTAAGGAGTGATTCTCTGAGAACCTCCATGTCTTCATCCAGTTCCTTGAATTGCTTCAGGTTCTCAGGATCAACTTGAACCTCTTCCTGATTATCAATGGTTTGTGAGGAAACTTCTCCATGCATGGAAACTTCCAGAGATTCTTTATGGATTCTTGCAATCCAGATTGTGATCTGATCTCTTTCAATTCCATAATCATTCCAATGAACCAATGAGTTCTGGAATGCTTCAGAGATTTTATCTCCAGTTCCCCATGCATGAGGAAGTTTCACAATCCATTGAAGCTCTTCAGGTTTTGGTGATTGCTGATTGTCTTGTTGTTCGTTGTTGTTCATTCTGAATCAACCTCTTGCTTTGAAGCTCACACCTCTTCAATGTGAGCCTCTCGGAATGTCCTTGATGCACATCCCATAATAACTATTTCTCAACAATTGTTTAATATCTTTCGGTCTATAAAGGAAGGAGAATCAAGAAGAGAATCAGAGTTGTTGATTTCAGGCTCAGAATGATAAATCAAAGTTTGTGATTATTCCTGATTTTTTACAAAGAAACTTCTGGAGTTTAAACTCAGTCACAAAGAAACCCTCCAGTTTCATGTTGAAATAATAAAGAAGGTTTGTATTCAAACAATTATTTAGATTTATTGAGAGAAGGCCTCCATGTTCATCATAAGAATCCAGTAAAAGAATTTGATGATCCAAATGAAGCTCACTCACTTTCTAATTTGGTAACTGTTTGCTCGATTCACCACAGGGCAAGAGAATAAAGAAGGTATGTTTTCACCTGTGATTGAATATGTTCAATTGATTGCATCCGATTCATCAAATACATAAGAACCAACCTGAATAAACTGAATTACTAAAACAAGAAGAAAAATGATCTGAAGGAGAATCCAGAATCAGATTCTCTCTTGTGAGAGGGAGGGAACTCTGTATTAGGATTGGAATCTAATCTTTATATGTTTTAAAATAGCTCCAGCTTTATCCTCTGGATTTCTTCTTTGGGTTGTAAGGGTTGGGTTGTAAACACTACATGAACAAGAAGGCATCCAAACTTTCAGAGAAGGAACTTGAAATTCTGAGGATTTTTGCTGATCCTGAGAGAAGTCAAGCTCCTGATGAAAGAATTGGCAAATTGTTGGGAGTGAGCCAACAGAGAGTGAATACAATCATCAACAACTTGGAGGAGAAAAACCTTCTGGAAGTTGATCGACAACCAAAAATAATCAACATCAAGAGGCTCACAAGAAGAGGATATCAAGAGGCCACCTGTGGAGGAAAGGTTGTATGCTTAAATAAGGAGGAAGAGAATCAGGTTGAGATCAGGTTGCACAAGTTCATTGTGAGGTTCGAGATTGAGAATCCTGAAGAGTTATCTGATGCATGGGTTGAAAGACATCTCACAGCAAAACCTGTCACATACAAATGGAATCACCAGGATAAATGTTATTGGGTTTTCGCTGATAACTTCAATTATAGAATAACAAATGATCATGTTTACATTCACCTGAAGGAGATCAGAGGGCAAGATGCAAATGTTCTGAAAAACAGAGCTTTCCTTGAAGTGTTTGATGCAAGGGATTGGTTGGAGAATAATTCACCGATCCAGATCAGTTCTCATTCTCAGAATTTGGATATTCAAGTGAGGGAGCAACACATGGCGCTTGTGCATGATCCTTTTGCTGAGTTGGTAAAGTCTTCTGAGGTTGGCCTTGAGGAGATAAAGATCAGAGGGCAAGATGCAAATGTTCGTTTGAAGATGGATGCTTCAACTGGAGTTCCGGAACTTGAATCTGAGGATTTGGTTCATGGAGAAGAGGATATTCAGGCAATCAAGGAGTTTTATGATTGGGCAATTCAGGGAGGAAAGGAAAGGAATCTGAAGGAGGTTGTTCAAGGCTTGAAGCAAGAGGCCTCCAGAGGATCAATAAAGACTGAACTTGCTCAGGAGCTTGAAAGTTTCACTTCCAAGTGGATTGATAATCATGGGAACTTGATGGGCTGGAGTCCTCAACTTGAGAAAGCTGTTAAAATTATACCAAAGGAGGAGCTTTGATGGATTTATCTAATGCTCAAAAAGAGTTCCTTGCTCTTGCTGATTCTGTTGATCGAGTGAAAGGCCTTCCAAATATCAAGGCAATGTTTGGAGGAAGGAAGGAGATGGAGAATGGCATTGATGAACTGATGGATATGAGTTTGATTGAGAAGAAGGCTCATGGAGTTTGGAAGATTACTGATAAGGGAGAAGATCAAACTGTTTCTCAGGTTTGTTGCTCGAACTGTGGAAGAGTATTCAGTTCAATCCAACAGGCTCAGGATTCAGGCCTGATGAACTGTGGACATGATCAACTTGAGTATTCTCTAAAAAAGTTTAGTAGTTGATGGAGGCAATTCTCTTTGAGTCCGGCCTGTATATTTCCCCTTCTCTTATCTCTTCTTTCAATACTTCTCCAACTTCTTCTTCCTTAACTCCAAGTTCTTTTGCTACATAAGAAACCATTTTATCTTCTTGATGTTTTTCTCCTTTCTGAAGAACTTGATTGATCTTCCTCCTGATCTGATCTTGCTGTTTATTCATTCCAATCTTTCTCCTCCTTGAGTTCTTGGATCTTCTTTCTCACAGCTCCAGAGAAGTTGATCTCTGGATATTCTTCAAGGAAGTTTTGATCATCTTGAAATATGTCAACCGTCTTGGTTACTTTGTCACTCATGTATCAATGAAATCATATGAAATTATATAAAGTTAAACATTTGATTGAGTGCATATGAGGATTGAAGCTGAGAACTCAAAGCTGAAACCAATCTTCAGAATATTATATGATAATATTACAGAAGGAATGATCCAAGTTACTGAGGAGCAACTTGTGATTGAGTCGGCAACTCCTGATACAACAATGATGTTTTCAATTGAAGCTGATTCAGAGTTCTTTGATACTTTCAAGCCTGAGATTGAGGAGCATGATTCTTATCAGAAGGATGATATGGAAGGCCTTTTGATTGGAGCTTATCTTGATTCTATTTATCCGATTTTGAAGAAGTTCTCAACCTCTGATGATATTGCAATTACTCTTGATGAAACAGAGTTGATCATTGCCTCTGGAGATGATGTGATTTCAATCAATACTCTTGATCTTGATCCAAGTGAGCAAATTGTTGAGGTTGAGGGAATAGGTTTGAAATCAGAGTTCTCTGTTGATGCTGAGCGCTTTGTTGATTCTGTGAATAAACTTTCATACTTTGATCAACAACCTGTTATGACTGTGGTTGATGATGATTCTCTTCTGTTTGAAATTGACGCTGATATTGGATCAGGTTCTTCCAAGATGGATTTGATTGAGTGGAATGATGTTCAAGCTGATTCCATGTTCGGCATCCGGTTGTTGGATAATCTCACAACTGCAATCAAGAGGTTGACTTCAAAGGATGATGAACTTGAGTTGAGGTTGGGAGATGAAAGGCCTCTGGAATTGGTTCTTGATCAAGAAAACCTGAAGCTCAGAATGTTCCTTGCTCCAAGAGTGACTGATTGATATGGATAATCAAAGAAGGTTCAAGTGGTTAATTGTTGCAATGATTTTTTCAGCTGTATTTACTTCGGTTTTTGCTCTTGGAGTTGGAGCTGTATGGTTTTATATTGAGTATGTTTTCTCTTTTTTGGTTCAAACTTTTGGAGAATCTGTTGCTGGATGGTTCAGTGCAGGATTGATTCTGTTTATCACATTCACTTTGATTTTTTACATGGCTATAACTGAGGAGGAAAGGTCAAGATGAAAGAAGAAAAACTCAAAGAATCGCTTATGAAAATTGTTGAAAATCAAGAAGAAATCCAAGAGGTCTTTGGGAGCATTGGTTCTCCAGAGGAAGGCTTGGAGCTTCCTCATAATCCTCAATGGTTGAAGGAGGAAATTGAAGATGAATAATGATCAGGATAAACTGGATGAATTGTTTGAGGAAACCAAAGAGGTTTCTCAGAAGTTGGGATCATACCAAAAGGAGGCAAGGAAAGCCAAACAGAATCTTGCTCAAAAGGTTCAGGAGCTTGAGGAGAAGGAGGAGATTTCCACAACTAAAGCTGATGATATCCTGAATGATATCCAAGAGGCAAGGTATGATCAGGCAAGGGAGAAGTTGAGTGAGGCCATGATGAAGCAAGGCCTTGAGTTTGATGCTTCTGAGAAAAACAATTTCTCAAAGGCTTTCACTTCTCAGTTTGAGAAGGTTAAGGGAATCTTTGAGCATATCCAATCTGAGTTGTTCAGCTTTGATCATGAGGATACTGGGAACTTGATTGCTCTTGTGTATGGTTCAACTTCAAAGTTCAACAAGGGAGAAATTAAGGAGGTTGTTCACTTGCTTGAGGAGCTTGATGGAAAGAGTTTCAACAACAGAGATATGGCAAGGCTCATGGTTGGTTTCAGCTCTGATCTCACAATCAACACAACTGAGGAGATTCTTGATGAAATCGAGAATAAAGCTGATCTGGAGGAGAATTCAGAGTGAGAGATTCTGCAATAACTCTTTACATTTTTGCAGTAATTCAGTTTCTTCTTGGATTCATGGCATCAGCTATTGAAGCAAATCCTGAGTTCTCCCTCTTTTACGGTTCAGCAATTGCTTCTGTGATTGGAGCTGAGATTTGTTCAGCTATTGAGAGAAGGCAATTGATTATAGTTGAGGAAGGAGCAATTGAGGAGGTTGATGGATATGAAGAATGATAATTTCCTTCCAATTTTGATCAGCTCTGTGATATTCTTCCTGTTCGGATTTTATGATTCAATCAATGGTGATAATCAATGACTGGAATGGTTTATGAGAAGTTCAGAACAGCATTGAAACACTTCAAGCATCATGCATTGAGTGATCCAAGTTCTCCTGAGATAAACTTTAAGGCAATCAAGGAGTTGAAGAATAATCAACAAGAGCTGGAGAAGAGGCTCAAACAATTGGAGGAGAAGATGGATGAATGAAGAAAGGTTGAATGAGATTGAATCAAGAATTGATGATATTGCTGAGGAAGTTTATTCTTCTGGAGATTCTTCAAGGAAGGTTGGAAAGCTCCAAAATCAGATCAGGGATATGAAGGAAGAAGTTGAGAAGGTTTCTTCTCAACAGGAGGAGAACAACCGGAAGGTTGAGAGATTGACTTCTGAGGAAGATATCCTTGAGGAAATTAAATCAAAGAGAAAGCATACTCTTGGAGATATTGATAAGAGGAAAGATGATTTCCTCCATGATTTGAATGATAAGAGAGGGAAACTTGCTTCAACTATTGATGAGGTTGAAGAGATGATTGAAGATGCTGATGAGAGATTGGAGGATTGGAATAATTCTCTTGAGAAGTTTGATCAGTTGAAGAAGGATCTTGAGGACATTGTTTCTTTCAGATCAAATAAGCTGAATGCAACTTTAACAATTGTTCAGAATCTTTGGTTGGTGAAATATACTCCTCCAACAACTGAGATTGGTTCAATGATTTGGAGCAAGTTCAAGGATATTCATCTCCTTCCTTCTGATAAACAGGAGCAATTGATCAGCTTCATTGTGACTTGGAGCCAACATTATGAGATGCATGATTGGGAAAGGTTTGACCTTGATCCTGATGATTCGGATAAACCTCTTGCAGCTTTTGTTGCTTATCAGAGAGGAGAAAGAGAGATTGATGATGAGGAAATTGATCAGGTGATGGGCAACCTTGATGATTTCTCTGAAGCTGCACCCAAATCAACAGCTGGATCAAAAGTCAATCAGTTTTATGATGAGGTTTTAGGGCAAAAGCATGGAGATGATGAAGTTGTTCAAAAGGCTCTTGAGGAGATGCCTCATCCTTGTGTTCTGTATGCAGCTTTGATGGAAGAGGATAAGGTTCAGGCAAACATTGAGTGGTTTGATCAGTATTATGAGCTGGATTCTGTTGAGGAGGCAAGGGAAAGGTTTGAGCCTTATTCTGATATCAGAGAGAAACATGGTATTCCTGATGATGCTGAGTTTGAGGTGAATGAAAAGAAACTTCAAGAGTTGAGGGAGAAGCATGGGAATGAATAACGTCTTCCTTATCTTGTTTCTCTTGGTTATCAAAGTGATTTCATGAGCAAGAAGTTGAATAAGTTGCATAAGTTAATCAGGAAGGTTGATCAGGAGTTTCCTTCAAAGATTGCTCTTGGATGCATCCTGATTGGTTTTGCTCAATATCCTTTCCTCCTGATTGAGTATTTCTTCAGAAGCATGAATATTCTTGGAGCTTCTGCATGGCATCTGACCCTTCAGGCCTTGATCTTTCTTGGTTTCTCCATTCATTACAGGAGAAAGTTCAGGGAGTTGAAAGAGTTTCAGAAGAAACTTCCTGTTGGGAGATGGAAAGATGATTGAGGATGAACCTGAGTTTGTTGAGAATGTATTAACTGGAGAAAGTAAAGAGGAATATTTGTGGTTGGTTATGGATCAGGAGGATTATCTCACTTATGATGATCCGGATGTTTACTAATCAGTTTCACCATCTTTCAGCTTCATCTCAACTTCTTCTTCTCCTTCTGTGAACTCAACTTCAGGCTCTTGTTCAAGCTCCTGATCTTTGTATGCTTGAAGCATCCGGAATACCTTGATGTTCTCTGTATCTCCGGAAACTCCTGAGAATTCTCCAGAATCTTCTCCATTGATTTCTTTCTTCAGTTCTGTCATCACAGTTAACACACTCCATCCAGCTTCAGGCATAATCAGTATTTACAGTCAAACTTCTTATATTTGACTGTCAATGCTGAAGTGAATTGAGAAAAATGGCATGAGTTTTTGGAATTGATTGAAGATTCTGAAAAATTGCTGGATTTGCAGCTTTCCAGTTTCTTGTAAATTGTAAAACTAAATGCATGATATCGGCATCTGTTTCATCCGATTCCTCAACCAAATAGAATATAATTTAACAATTTCCTCCAAGAAGTAAATTATGGGTTATGCAAAAGAGTGGTTGACTCATGAAGAATGGAGAAAGCTGAGAGATGCTCCTTCTTCAAAGAGTTATCAAAGAGGAGATATTGAGATGAAAGAATGGAGAGATGAACTTCTTCTCAAGGTAACATACAGAGGAGGATTGAGAATAAATGAAGCTCTTGATCTTCAATATCCTTTCAACTTTAGAACTGAGGAGGATCAAGGATATGTTGTTCTGAATCCAGAGGAGGAAACTCAAAAGACTGAAGAGGAAATCCAACCAATCGGCAAGGAATTGGTTCGAGAAGTTTCTCGATTTATGAAGGCATACTCAGCTTCAAATGAAACCAACTTTGTTTTCAGCAATGGATCAGGTTCAACAATCACAAGACAGAGATCATATCAGATTGTGAATGAACTTGCTGAAGTTGCTGGAATTGATAAGAAACTTGGAACTCATACTTTGAGGAGATCAAGAGCCAAACATCTTCTTGAATCAGGTGATATGGATTTATCTGAGGTTTCAGGTTTCTTGAGGCATGACAACATTGAAACAACAATGGAATATCTGAAGATTGCAAAGAAGAAGATGGCATCAAAGGCCTCAAAGATTGATGAAGAGTATGATTTGTGAGAAATATTCACAAGATTATATAAAATTCAATGAAATCAAAGAACTACATGAGAAGGAAATCATACAGAACTCTTCTTGGAATCACATCTGCAACTTTCAACTTGTTGGTTTCAACTCTGGTTGGAGTTGGAGCATTGATTCTCTCGATTTACTCAGGAGAATATTCTTCTTTTGCATCAATGCTGATTGCTCTTGGAGCATCTTCATATACTGGAATGATGGTTCAAACTTTCACAAGTCTTGGAATTAATAAGCAGATGGAGCTGATGGAAGAGAATGGAAATTTCTCTGATTCTGAACCTTCAAGAAAGGAGAAGGAGATGGATAAGAAGGCTCTGGAAACAATCGAGAAGTTGACTGAGAAGATTGAGAGGGAGTTGAAGGAATGACTGAGCCACTCAGCTTATTTTTTGCTCTTGGTTTCGGATTCTTTCTTGGTTTAGGAGTTGGAGTTGTGTATTTGAAGA
>AKVG01000030.1_pt1 | contig 12682 bp, 16 predicted proteins | sample 248631 | NCBI WGS metagenome assembly AKVG01 (sample SAMN03295113, study PRJNA81851) | hypersaline lake metagenome | isolation source: aqueous lake water sample, post-0.1 um filtrate containing the viral fraction | place: Australia: Lake Tyrrell in northwestern Victoria
AGAAGCATGGAACAACACACTTAAAACATTTGAGGACAATGATAATGTATCACGCGGCGTAGTGAACAAATACATGTCAAAACACGAAACCGTAGAAATACAAGAGGTTTAAAATACTATGGAACAAACACCAGAAGAAGAGGCAGAAGACCTTGTAAGCGGAGTAGTGGATGATGAACGTTCACGAATCGCAGACGAACACGACGAACTTATCGACACCATCACAGACAAAATCTCAAACTTCAGAGAAATGAATGTAGTATTCTCTGAAACAAGAAGGAGGCTTGAAAACGAATGAAACCAGAAATCAGAGAAACACTTGAAGACTTTCAAGAAGAAATCCGCGAAGCATCAGAAAAAGACGAAATCAGCTATAGCAACGACGGTGTATACGGAATGATGATTATGCTTGACAGCATACTCAACGAAGACCTAACACCGGAAGACGCTGTAAACGAGTTCCTTGCTAACAGCGACCTTGAAATACAGGTTGCAGCAACAGAAACACAAGTGGTTCACGAGTGAAAAGAAGCACAGCAGCAACAATCCAGAAATACCTGGAAGAAGGAATCGAAAGGCTTGAACTAGAAGACCTAGACGACAGAGACCTAGAGAAAGTCCTTGAAAAAATTGAAAAAGCAAAGGAAAGAGCAGAAAAACGTATTAACTCAGGTGAAGAATAAATGGCTGTACTAGAAAAAGAAACAGACAACTTCGAAATCAGTGCAGACGACCCAAGCGAACTACCCGACGGAGAAGTAAAGGCACGGATTACAGCCAAGCCACTCGGAGAAGATGACAACGGCTACGGAGAAAAAATAAAGATTAAGGGACGTAGCTGCTCGGAGTACGCCAACAACATTCAAGACATGTATAGCCTTGACGACAGCGAACAAGAAGAACTGAAAGTTGAAGTGATGAAGCTGAAAAGCGACATAAAGGAGAAAGCAAACCAGCAAGAAGCACTTCAAAACACTTCCGAGACAAACGTAGAAGACGAGTTCAATGAAATCCTGAACCATGTGATGAGTGCCGGAGGAAAACTTGAGGTAGAAGCACTTAAAGACGACTACGACGTAATGCCTGTAATAGACGAGGTTGATGGGAAAGCAGAATACATCTTCCCAGTAGAAGGAGTGCTTTCAATAACAGACAAAGGGCGGCAGAGAGTGAGAGAATACCTTGGACTTAAATCATTCGACGGCGACCCAGAAGCAGAAGGACAGGAACAACTGAAAGACAACCCCTTAAAGTATTACCTAGACAGCTTCAACAAAATCCACAAAGGCGACCACCTGTTGAAGATATGGGAACTTATCTCAGCACTAAGCGCCACATGTGCAGACAGGCAGATTCACTCATGGGCAGTAGGACCTTCAGGAAAAGGTAAAAGCCACTTGAAACGTAAACTGCTTAACTACCTGCCTCAAGAAGCCTACATGCAGAAAGAAAGCTTCTCACCAAAAGCACTTCAGTACAAGACACAAACCAATCCTTCAGACTTCATGGACAACCAGCTGGTCTACTTCGACGAAGTAGGAGAAAACATTGAGAACGCAATTGAACTGATTAGACTGCTGACCGACCAAGACAAAGACGAAATAACACACGAAGCAGTTAAAGACCAAGAAATCATCGAACTAGCGATGGACGCAGGAAACGTCACAGTCTGGTTCACATCAGTAGACACAATCCAAGACGAACAACTCAAGAACAGGTTTATACTGACAAACCCTGACGCAAGTTCAGCTCAGGACGATACAGTAAACCAGCACCAGCAAGACATTTTGAACTTCGGAGGAGACCTAGACTTCGTACCTAAAGAATCAGTAGTCATCCAAAGAATGGTTAGAGACATCAGAGAAAACACACCTGACTTCAAACCAATCGTGCCGTTCAGAATAAACTGGAAACAGAACTTCAACAGAAGACTATACCCGTTTTTCTACACCCTGATGGGTATGATTGCCAAGATTCACTACAAAAACCGTGAAGTGAGAGATGGAAACATCTACGTCACAAAGGCAGATTTTGAACTGGCAAAACTGATTTGGGGTACACTAATCGACACAACAGTAGCCCAGACAGACGAGGAAAGCATCAAACTGTTGAAAGAGCTTCCAGAAAACCGTGGTAACGCAGTAGACCGTCAGCAGCTACGGGTGCAGCTTTCAGGTTTCTCCACAAACAAAGTCAAAGAAACCTGTGACAAACTAGAAGAAACAGAGGAACTACAGCTTATCAACACCGACTACGAAGACGGGAAGTACATTCACTGGGCGGGAGCGGACGTAGACAAACTTGTAGACAACAAACCTGAAATTCAACAGTTCAACAAAGATGTAGTAACCACAATGTTGACAGAATCAGGTACAGAACCGGACGAACAACTGCTTGACTCAATTTTCAACACAGAAATACAGGTAATCGACTACCTAATTGAGAAAGCAGAGGAACGAAAAGATGAAATCGAGGAAGAAAGAGACGACAAACCAGACATAGAGATTACCGATGAAGAAGAGGAAGTTCTGGAAGAGATGAAGGAATACGGATGGGGTGCGACAATAAACACCCTTGACAACATGGGCGATGACGACATCAACTTCGTAGACGTAGCCACCACGCTAGAAGAAAAAGACGTAATCAGGCTTGACGGAGAGAACAAACCAAGTCCAAAAGCCAAACTTGACGAGTTAAAAGCAGTTGGCGAGGTGACCCTGTAATGAGTGAAGGCGAACTAGAACTTATTACAGGCCCTATGTACTCTGGTAAAACCTCAGAATTGATTAGACGTATCAACCGTGCTGAAGTCGGAGAGCAAAAAGTAAAGTGCTTCAAACCTGTAGTAGACAACAGGTACACAGAAACAGAGATTGGAAGTCACAACGGAGAGACAGTAGACGCATTGCTTGTAGATGACAGCCTTCAAATCGTCAGCCACGTCAAAGAAACAGACGATGTAGTAGTGGTTGATGAAGCCAACTTTTTCGATGGGCGTTTAATCGGCAATCTACAGTCCTTGGCCAACGATGGTTACAGGGTAATCGTCGCTGGAACAGACCAAACGTTTAGAGGCACACCCTTCCACCCTGTGGACGGTTTGATGGCTGTCGCAGACCGAGTAGACAAGCTTCAAGCTGTGTGTCAGAGATGTGGAGATGACGCATCTATGAATCAACGACTTGGGCCAGATGGCGAACCTGTAAGAGTTGAAGAACAAACAGTCAAAGTAGGTGGAAACGACATCTACGAAGCAAGATGTAGAGACTGCCACGAAGTGAGGGGTGCTTAAGACCTATGCGCCAATCACTTCTACCTATCTCACCTGAAGAAAAACTTCACGTCAAAAGCAAGAACGAACGCAGCAAACACATATTCAGTTTAGAAGAAGAGTCTCTCTGCGGAAAAGTGAACAAAAAAGAATATCACAAGCATCACTATGAGAAAATAGTGGAGGCGAGGAAAATAGTCAACGGCACAGATGGTTCTAGCCTAGGGAGTTACTGTCAGACATGCCTAAACGCTCTGAAAGAACTTATTGAAGAGCAAAACCGCAAGACTATAGACCTACCTGAAAAACCTTCTGTAATGCTGTGTCAAGAAGAGGATAAAATATGGTCAAGTGAGAAACCGAGATTTTGTCCCTTCTGCGGCAAAGACATAGGCAAAGCAGCTACACATGTCAAACACGAGGTTGTGAAACAATGAAGGAGCAAATCATAGCCACGTTGAAATGCTTCATCAAAAAACATGACTGGAAATACGTGCAATCTCTTTCCAAGGAAAGATTCGACCCTTACGAATCAGTGTATCAATGTCGAAGATGTGGTAAAATGGACAAGGTTTAAAAAAGTTAAACAACAATTATATTATATAGGTTGTCACCTTGTGCTACGGCAGGGCACACATATACTAACTCAATTTCAACGCCCTGCCACATGTTACTTTTCCTACAGGGAACAACAATGGTTAACGGCACATATAGTAAAGAAGCCGTGCTTGAAGAAATACAGAAATGCGAAGTAAAATGCGCTAACTGCCACCGAAAAAGAACTTACGAACAAATACAAAACGGAGTTATAGCTTAAGCAGAAGAGCGGCGGCCTCCAAACCCGCGTCCGTCACCGTGCAAATCGGTGTAACTCCATTCAAACAGGGGCTAGAGAACGAGTTACTTCGGTTTACAGAACCCCTTGACGTGTTCGAATCCGTCCTATCCAATGACCGCAAGGTCGGGTAGCTAGGCATCGGTGCGCCTGCACAGGGTAAAAGCTGTGGCACAAAACTCTCGGTCTCATCTTTCCCCGTATATTATTTACAAGGGCCAGGAAGACAGTTACTTCGATTGTCAATTCGAACCAACACCTGTTTTCCATTATTTCCCTTAATATTTTTACCTTTCCGACGGGAAAGGAATCGCACGTACGATGAGCTTTTGAAGGGCGAAGGAAGTCGGTTACTTCGGTCAGAACGTTTCCCTTAAGCGGAAAAAGTCGAGGGTTCAAGTCCCTCCGAGACCTCGGCACTTGTCTCTAGTTCAGCCTAAACTGCCGATAATCAAATTCCCGACTCCTACTTTTCCCTTCATTATGCCGACGAGTTTAAGTACACAGCCAACTGGAAAAAACCGTATCCATGGTAAAGGCAACAGGCGGTTCAAGTCCGCACTTCGGCTTATAGTAGGGATGGCAGAACGGTCGTATGCACCAGCTTGCAGAGCTGGCTATCTGAGTTCAAATCTCAGTCCCTACTCTCTGTTTTCGTTCCGACAACTAGCTACTCTTAACCCCCTACTCACACACATTTAAAAAAGTTAGAAACCAAAGGTTAGTTATGATGTATGAAGACACCAGAGTAAGGTGGATTGTAGCTGTAGACGGTAACGTCCGCTACACAACAGAGACGGACAACCGTGACGAAGCTCAAATATGGGCTGACGAACACTTAGAACCTGACACAGACTACGAAATAATGAGTACCACACCTGAAGCGGAAGACATGCTATACAGGTAAATCTACTCCGGTTTGGTCAAACGGCAAGATACTTCCTTGGTAAGGAAGAGGTGCGAGTTCGAGTCTCGCAACCGGATTCAAAGACAAAGGATTTATAAAAGTTAAGTGACAATAATAACATACCGGCGGGCGCAGACCACGGCGGTTGCCAAAATAACTCCGTAGTAGCATAATTGGCCGTAATGCAATCCCCTTGTAAGGGAAAGATTGCCGGTTCGAGTCCGGCCTGCGGATATTGAAACCTACCCAGAGCTTTTAAACGGCGGGCTGTGGGTGTAGGAGTGAAAAACGGGCGAACGGAAAAAGCTAGGCTTAAAAACCTCTCACCTTCTATGACAGCCCGTCAATAATGCGTCCATGGTCAAGTGGTAAGATACTTGCCTTCCAAGCAAGTGGCGTGAGTTCGATTCTCACTGGGCGCATGACTTCGGTGATACCCGTCACCGAATAAAATAAAAGGCGATGAAACACAACCCGTTTCGAGGAACGGTGCGGGAGGTGCGGATGCCGAGAATCACCGTCCATACCACGGGCCCTTAGTTCAGTCCAGCAGAACACCCCGTTTGCAACGGGAAGGCCGCCGGTGCGAATCCGGCAGGGTCCATACCCACTTATGTCACTTTTAGAGCTTTACCTTGAATCCTCTGAACCCCAGCAACCAGAACAAGCTGGACAGTAAGAGAGGTAAAGCTATCCAGGTTTTATTTCTCAACGGCTTAACAAGTTATATCGCTCCCTTGGTGTAGTACGGTCAATCATTCAAGATTCTCAGTCTTGAGTCCCGAGTTCAAATCTCGGAGGGAGCATCCTCCGTCGTAGCAAAATGGTTCGCAACCTTACCCTACGGGGTCTTCTGCGGCGGTTACCACGCCCCCTTACCTCTAGTCCGGTCAATGAGACTCGCCTTTCGAGCGAGATTGTCGAGGGTTCGAATCCCTCAGGGGGCATACGGGGAGGTGGTCAAGCGGACTAAGATTGCTACCTTGGGCGTAGCAGACTCAGGTTCAAATCCTGACTTCCCCATACTGAGGGCTTTGTCTAGCCTGGTCAAAGATTCAAGTCTATATCACCCGTCCAACAATATTTAACCTATAAAAGGTGCCAGTTAGGTACGGTTACTTCGACGCAACCCTTTCGAGGTTGAGACGCGGGTTCAAATCCCGCAGCCCTCATTCGACATTTCGACACCGCATACAAAACATGGACACGCCATAGCCCGATGGTGTAGTGGTCAATCATCCAGCCTTCTGGGGGCTGGGACGCAGGTTCGAATCCTGCTGGGGCTAATACCGCAGTGGAGTAGTGGTCAATCTCATCAGGCTTTGGACCTGAAGCCCGGAGGTTCGAATCCTCCTTGCGGTAAACACACAACCTTTATAAAAATTAAGACTAATATAGTATACAGAGGTGAACCACTTGGAAACTATCTCAAGATTTATATTTTCTAAAATGTTTGTCCGAGTGGCAGCTATACGCTGAACAGGCTTTCCAGGTCTGCACAGGCGACGATTATTCTTTTTCCAGATATATAGGGCGAGAAGGAGACTTACTTCGGAAAGTTCGATTCTTTCACCCCCCGACACAGTTTACGGGGGGTATGGCACAAGGCGTGCCAGCCAGCCTAAGTAAAGCTGGTCACTCTATGTCTCTTTCACTTTTCCCTATCCCTTTACGCTGGAATAGCTCAATCCGGGAGAGCGAGTCACTGAAGATGGCTTGGTTGCTGGTTCGAGTCCAGCTTCCAGCATTTACATATGCAAACAGAGAAACAACACAAAGGAGATTTAGGCGAAATAAAAACAAAGGCAAAACTCACAGAGCAAGGAGTAATTTGTTCAACGCCAGAATCAAGAGTTGCGTACGACCTAATAGCTGATGACGGAAAAAGCCTTCATAGAATACAGGTCAAAACAGTAAACAAAAAAGAAAGAAACGGCAGAGATACTTACGAAGTCAACTTCAGAAAAACAGGTCGATACTACGAAGGCGACCTAAAGTCAAAAGAATACACAAAAAACGAAATAGATGCTTTCGCAGTATACAACGAGTACGAAGATGAAGTATACCTGTTGTGGATTGAAGAAGCTCCTAGTTGGGGTACAGACAAGAAGCTAGAAAGTTGGAGAAAAGACATGTTGAGTGACAAAATTTAACCCCTATAATGTTTAACACACACACAGTGAAATGGTAAAGTTTAAATAAGTTGGTACGGCGAGGTAGTTCAGTCAGGAGTGAACACCGGGTTCATATCCCGGATGTCCTTGGTTCAAATCCAAGTCTCGTCAATACACTTAAAAAAGTTAGAAACTAAATAATAAACAAAGGGTGTGTGGTCCAGTGGTCAAGATGCCGCCCTTACAAGGCAGCGACGGTGGTTCAATTCCACCCATACCCATGGAGAGGTAGCTCAACTGGTAGAGCACGTACTCATACTCCGTTACAATATTTAACCGTAAAGGGTGCTAGTGGTGGAGTTACTTCGGAATCATAAATCCCGTGGTTGTAGGTTCGAGTCCTGCCCTCTCCAAAAACAGGCTGGTAGTCCAGCGGTTACGACACCTCATTGACATGGAGGAGAGCGGCAGTTCAAATCTGTCTCAGCCTATGTGAGCGCAAAAGACCTAGTACGAGCAGACACATGGTGGAGAATAAGACGGAAACTAAGAAAGGAGTTGCTAGGTGAAGAAACAGGCACAAACTACGGATTCACGGACGCATAGCTCAGTTGGTCAGAGCACTACTCTGATAAGGTAGAAGCCACAGGTTCGAGTCCTGTTGTGTCCATACACATGTCAGGCACACTATATATAGACAGCAACGAACCACAAAGCGTACAAGTCATCACAAAAACAACTATAAAGGACAGACAACCAAGCGTAGACGTAGAAAGTAAGGGTTTGAAAACATCCGACTTCGCATACAACGACATAGCAATAGAAAGAAAAGAAGCAAGTGACCTCGCCCAAAGCATCAAAGACAGGCGCTTGAAAGAGCAGACCCTCCGCATGTTAGAGGACTTTGAACACAGTTATATCATCGTAGAGGATGACCCTTACGACCTAAAATATAGTAGTCTTCACGACAACAGTTTCATCGGCACTTTGGTAAGCCGAGCGGAGGATGGTTGCAGGATTATCTACACACCCGACGTAGAAGGTACTGCATACGCTATAAACAAGATTATCAGTAAACACGAAGGAGGTGAAGAAAAAATAGAGGAACTAAAGAAAACAAACGCCGACACGGAAGACACAAAAATAGCGATGCTTAGTTGTGTAGAAGGAATAAGTGGAAGAAAGGCAAGAGAAATATTTGAAGAAACAAAGTTCGAAACAATTAAAGACATAGTAGATGAACACCAAGTAGACGCATACGAAGAACTACAGAAAGTAGACGGTGTGGGAACAACACTTAGCCACAGAATAGTAGGAAGTTTCGACTAACTGGAAGCGTAGTTCAGCTCGGCTCAGAACGCATGTCTTATATACATGTAGTCGGAGGTTCAAATCCTCTCGCTTCCAATTCATGAGGCTTTAGCTCAGTCCGGACAGAGCACCACCCTTCGAAGGTGGGTGTCGCAGGTTCAAATCTTGCAAGCCTCGTAGAACTATGAACATACGACAAGTACGAAACGAACTGGAAGAATACGGCGAAATAGCAGTAGTGCTAGAAAGCGGTGTAGAATATGAGCTACATCTACACGACACAACATGCCACAGCAGCAACGGTGAAGACCATGGAATCGTAGAGACAGAAGGCATAAAAGACGGCGAATACCAAATAGCACGTTTCCCTTCAGCAGCGATTGAACACTTCCACTTCCACAAAGAAAACTAAGTATTTGTGGAAATCTTTTGGGCGAATAACTCAGTCTGGCAGAGTGCCAAGCTCTTAACTTGGAAGTCGGGAGTTCAAATCTCCTTTTGCCCATTATAGGCCGGTAGCTCAGTCTGGCAGAGCAGCAGGCTTTTAACCTGCCTGTCACGAGTTCAAATCTCGTTCGGCCTGAACCCTTTATAACCCTTTCGGTACCAACCTTTATAACCCTTTCGGAAACCCTGTGTGTGTGTTAAATAATATACAGGGTTTGAGAAAAAATATGTGCGTCCGTAGCTCAGTGGATTAGAGCGGGAGACTTCTAACCTCCAAGCCGTGGGTTCAAATCCTACCGGACGCGAATCTTTTTAAACGAAGAAAACTGTAAAAATTAATATGGCTAAACACGCAACATGTCCAGAATGTGGTAAGGAAATGGAGTCAGTAGAAGAGATGGCTAAACACATGTCTGAACACGAAATGTCACAACATAATTAAGAAACATTTTTTCTCCCACTTTTTACCGAAGGGTTTATAAGAATTAAAGACACATTAATAATTATAGGCGACCAAAACCCAAAGACGGGTTTCGCCGGCGTTTCATTCAAAACCACGTAAAGACTACACTAAGAGGTGACAAACAACAATGGCAGAAGCAGGAGAAGTTCTTTTCGACGGTAACGTTGATGACTGGGAATCTGTAGATTCAGGACCAGAAGACTCTGACTTCAACGACTTTGACCTAGAATTTATTAACATGGACGAGGTAGAAGAAGGAGATTTTTGGGTAGGAGAGTTTACAGGAATCCGAGCTATCGGCGGCGTTCAGAACGCTCTCTTCGACAACAGTGATGATGAAATCACTTACGGCTTTACACCGCACGCAATTCTCAAGAATCAGTTAGAAGAAGTAGAAAATGGAGATGTGGTTGCAGTCGTATATGAAGGAACAACAGAAATCGAAGGTCAGCCTAACGACGCACACGTCTGGGACGTTAGACGACCACCAGAATAAAAATCCGAGGAGTTTATTCCTCGTTTTCTTTCTCTATTTTAACTTCTAATTCGGTAACACGAACTTCTTCGCCGTCATCATTCTCGAAAGTTGCAGTGCTTGTAGAAATGTCTGTTACTGTAGCACCTTCTTCTCTACGAACAATTTCAGCTACGTCAAGAGCTTTTCCGTTGTTAACCTGTCCACGAGAAAGAAGTTTTACATCCTCGTTTTCTTCAAGCTGTTTGTCTACAGCTTTGTAGTAACGCCCAAGCTCTTTGTCACCAACTAGAACTTCATTAGTCATCTTTAAGATTCACCTCCGTCATTATTTAGTCTGTCTTGTTTGTTATGCTGCATATTATCTCTGCGTTTGATAGCCCATTCTCCGCTTTCAAGCTGGTATGCTTCAACGGAGCCTTTGCCAGGCACTCTTATGTATTCAATATTTGTTTTTTCGTTCCCCTCGGAGTCAAAAACGGAAACACCTAACTCTCCGCCTTCGCTTCTCTTAGCGTCTTGTTTGTATAGTTTGCTGCTAAGGTCTGCTGAAATACCTTCAGGAAATAGGTCGTCTAGGGAATCGACTATTTCGTCTGCTTCTTCTTTCTTAAGTTCTGTCATTTTTGATAAACCTCTTCAGGGTTCAGGTATAAACCTGTCTCCTCCAAAACGTTTTGAATCTTGTTAAATATCGTTACCGTGTCCGAACCAGCGAAAAGCAATCCTACAAGTTCGCCTTTTTTGTTTATGACTGCGCTCCCTGAGTCTCCACCAGCTGAAAAATCTTTAGCGATTACTTGGTCTATAAACTCTTTGACACCGGAGTCATACCGTACTCTTACACGGGCATCGTCAGAAACCACTTTTGCTTCTTTGAGACCGGTGGTTCTACCGAACTTCTTAACTTTGTCTCCTTCAGTTGCTTCAGCAGTTTCAGTAGGTACACCGATACTTGGAATGTAACTATTCATTTTTCTGCCGTCGATGCTGTACCATGCTGCATCAACCTTATTTTTATCTTCGATAGGTACGAATCCTTCAAGTTCGCCAAGCCTTTCTTCGTCAGAATTGTTGCCTCCATCGTAAGGGCCGGGCTGTAAAATGTTGTCTCCTACTTCGGCGTTGTTTTCATTTGCAGCCACATGATTGTTTGTAACTCCTCTTGGTGCTGGGATTGTAATTCCTTTTTTCTCAAGTTTTTCGTAACCTATGAAACCAGGTGTTCCTGCTGTGATGTCAGGGTGTCCGATTGAAACACCTTGCGGTGCTGGTCGATGTTTGGAAGTGGTGTTGATTTCACCTGTGTCCTGAACTTTTTCTGGTTCAACTGGTTCGATTGAGACCTGTCCAATCTCTTGAACATCGACTTTCCACCCGTTAATCTCTTTAGGTAGTATCTGTTCTTCTTCAAGCTCTGATTCCTCTTTTTTCTGGACTACGAAGGCTACTGCGGCTTTCTCATCGTTTTTATGCCTTTCACCCTGTCCTTGGGCTGTCCCAACAGCGGTGACGAAGGGGTAATCCAACAACTGTTTCTTAACGTGTTCTGGAACCTTGCTCATTCTACCTTAACTCCTTGAAGTTTCTTAACTATATCCTGAAAATCTTCTCTCATCTTCAAAAGTTCTTCATATTCGTCAACAAATTCGTCAATATTCAAACCTTCGTTCTCTGAAAGGTATCCTTCAGCCATGTTCTCTTTCAGGTACTTCCTGATTTCTTCAGGTTTTTCTAAGTCGGGGTTATGTGTCATACTATATAGTCTACTTTTGTAACATGTTTAAATCTTTCTGTGTTTTTCTAAAACTCAAACTCCGTGTTTTCCATTTCATTAACTTTATCTCTTTCATCTTCAAGAGATTGCTCAAAATATTCTTTAAACTTTCTGTCTTCCTTAAGTAAATCTTCATACTTCTCTTTCATTCTTCTAACTATGGTTGGATTCCCGTCTTCCTCAGGTTCAAACTGTCCGTCCTCCTTCAAAACATTGAAGGAAAGGTCTCGCTCAAATTTCCTTCGCCCATCCTCTTGTATCCATGCCTTCGCATCAACAGACCAAGACTGATAACGGGGCTTCCTACCTGTAATCCGCGTGATGTTGACTTTCACATTTTTATCTTCTAAAAAACTCATTCTCTCTTACCCTCTAGTTTATGGTCTACAACAACATTTCCTTTCACCAAGGCTTTCCCGTTCTCAGTGCCTCCTGTTGGTTTGATTTTAACTGTGTTGAAACCTGGTTTAGTCACTTGGGATGTTATGTCAAGGTCGTCAAATTTGTACGGCGGACTCCCTGAAAGAGTTTTTGTAGTCACTGTAGTTCCGTTAACTATGATTTCTACGTCTGTAGCTTCTGTACTACCTTCTGACACAATTATGTCTCCTGATGTAAGCTCACTAATTTGAGTGTCATTATCGTCTGGCAGATTTTCTGTGTTTTGGTTAGAGTCTTTACCGGCCGGAACATCGTACTGAACCACACCTAACTCATCTGATGGAAGCCCAGTGTCGAGGGTGTTTGACCCTATTTCAATCTCAGTTACCCCACTACCATTGTCTACGTCCGTTACATCGAATGTTCCATCGTTACCATTAGAGCCGATAATCTCCACCTGGTCTATAGTCCTAGAGGGTTCTCCGAAATCTTCAAGTTCATCTTTGAGCTCACCTCTTATCTCAAATCTATCGTCTTGAATCACGTCAACAATTTCCGGTCCTGCAAATGTAAATGCTTGAACATTGTCGGAACCTTTCCGGGTATCAGGAACTTCGTGCTTGTGAGGCTCTTCTATATATATAGATACATTAGACCTGATAAGAAGATTTTCACTCGGTCTTACTTTAGGTGTGTAGTCT
>AKVG01000029.1_pt1 | contig 12312 bp, 10 predicted proteins | sample 248631 | NCBI WGS metagenome assembly AKVG01 (sample SAMN03295113, study PRJNA81851) | hypersaline lake metagenome | isolation source: aqueous lake water sample, post-0.1 um filtrate containing the viral fraction | place: Australia: Lake Tyrrell in northwestern Victoria
GAATTGTTTGAAACAGTTCGGCCATTCGCTGCGTCATCTAAGCATTTGTTCCGGGAGTGTGAGGATACAGAAGCATTGCTGGAAAAGTATAGGGAGGATAGAAACTAATGCAGGTCTCCGGGCCATTCTATACCCTCAAGCAAGCCGCCGAGTATTGCGGCTATGCGCCTGACACTTTTAGGCGCAAAATACGCGATTATAATATACCTCGGTTTGGCCCGGAAAAGAATCGCTTTGCAAAGTCCACCCTTGACACATTCATGGAAAACCCCGATACTTTCAAAAAACAGCAGGCCCAACATAGACGCAACCCCAAGGCAGTTAAAGTATGAGTGTTTTTCAGAGAAAAGACAAGAGGTGGCAGGTCACTTACCGAGATTATCAAGGAAAGAAAAAATCAAAGACCTTTCCGAAAGGCAAAGCCGGTAAGCAAAAGGCATTAAAATTTGAATCTGAAATCAAATACGACAAGCAACATGATCGTCCTTTGCCCCAGTCCTTACAAGAAGGCATATATTTAGATGATTTGCTCCAGGAGTGGGTAGACACCAAAAAAGCCCAGGGCAAATCTTTGAACTGGATTAAGGACTGGGTGCACATTTTCAACACCTACCTTTCCGAACATCTCTGCAAGCAACCCGCACATTCCCTTAAACAGTCCGACATTATTGCCGTTATAAATGCATATTGGGGCGACAAGTCGCAAACTACCCGAAATCGCTATATCGAGTATTTGAAAACGGTATTTGAGTTTGGGGTGCAACAAGGCCACCTGCAGGAGAATCCGCTCAAAAGATGGAAAAAGGGCAAGGAACAACCCCGGAAATCCAAATTGACACTTAGGGACTTACAAAAAATACAAGCTTACGCGCAGGAGCAGGAGGAAAGCAGGCATTTAGCCTGGGCCATTGAAGTTGCATGGAATATACCTGTTCGTCCAGGAAAAGATTTGTACGGTTTAACTTTTGACAATGTGCTATATGACAAGAGCGGGGTGCAGGTGCACCATAGCAAGGTAAATAAAGATGGATTTATCCAGTGTAGCGACCAATTTATGCGTCAGTTATGGGCCACACAGCAGAAGCACAATCAATTCTTGATAGAGTACAAAGGTCTACCAATCAATAGCTTGTCTCGGTCCTTAAAAAATGCGGCCGATAAGGTAGGGTTAAAATACTCTGTCACTATGTACGATATCCGACACCTCTGGATAACAATTGCACTTGACCAGGGTCTGGAATTGAGTGCTATTGCTTATCTGGCAGGTACATCTATTGAGATGATTCAGCGCAATTATTATGAGTTTCATCAGGCTGAAAAGGGCCGTGCGGTTGAGATTATGCCGAAATTGAAAGAGGAAAAAGAAAGCAACGGTAAGGTGATAAATATTGATAAGGAAAGATAGTTTGTGGTGTCACCTCTGGGGTGCAGACATAAAAAAGGGGATTCCCGTCACTGCGAAAATCCCCGTCAAACATGGGGTGGATGGAGGGAATTGAACCCCCGACCCCTTGGGCCACAACCAAGTTATCCAATCACAAATAGCTGAAATAATTGTAAGAGTCTATCTTTGACACCACATAGTTGAACCCCAAATAAGATTTTTTCAGACTTACTTGTGGTGTCAAAAGTGGGGTGCAGTTATGTGTCCTGGATTTTCGCATGGACACCGGCGTGAAAGGTCTGTGCCTATTCCTTAATAGGCGTAAACTTAACCCCACCTCAAAATTCCCGAATGGACGATTAAAAATTTGAACCTATAAGGGTATTGCCAACAGATTGCCAACAAGGTATATACCCGGCATGGGATTTTACAACCTGGGAACATTTATACTTGCAGTCATTTTTGTTATTGTATTACTCGCCCTAAGTTACTTCCAACTTATCTAACTCGGCCACCCGGTAGAATAATCATAATTTTGTACGGATTGCACATCCGTCAACGACCTGATTGAGTCCTTATGACTCCACCCTGTCGAATAATGTCCTTGTATCCACTGTCTAACAGCTCTAGCCATTGCTACCAACTCAGGTCCAGTCATATCGTGTTGGACGTTTTGAGCATCACGAAAAGGCAATGTTGTGGTTGTGTCGCCATCCATCTTGAGTTCTAGCCCGTCACTCCCTAATCCGTGGACATTTCTTATATCTTCCTCATTTCTAAGCTGGATAGTATCCGTTGTGCCGTCCGGGAAATCATATGATAGACCCTGGCTAATCCGAACATCACGCTCGTTTTCGACATTAACACATTTGTTTTCTTTTACCTGCTCAAGCAATTCACTTTTAACAAGTTGCCAACCATTCGATGTGTCATAAGTCCACGCCCCACCCTGCCAATACGGAGGCAAACTCTCTACTTCCAGAGCATCGCAGGTATTAGTGTTAAGTGTCGGGTTCCAAGAACCATTAGCCCATAACCCCAAGTCTGTTAATTCAAGATTCGGGCCTACATGGGTTACAATATTATTTTCTTTCTTGCGTATAATTATCATGTAGCAAACTCCATTTTGACTGATGTGCCATAGCCATTATTATCATTGTTTTCAAAAGCAACCCGTATATCATTTGTTCCAATCTTAGTTATTGAGCTTTCTGACCCTACAACATCAAGAACCCTTATTTCTTCTTCTTTATCCAAGATATGATTGATAGAGTCCCAATTGAATTTGATTAAATATGAGTATTTTGGTTTGTCTTCGTTTTTGGCTAGTAAATAAATCTTATTGGCAATTGCAAAAGCGTTGTATCTGTGGGCAAGAGCATCATCAGTTCTAAAACTTGTCACTTGCCTTTTTATGACGTAATTTGATAGCCTATAATCGGATTGATTCACCGAAAAAGTAGCAAGATCAGCTTCAGAATTCGCATTTTCGCTATTAGAATAAAACGCTGCAAACCATAGATAGGTTCCATCATCTTCAATTAAAGCTATTTGTATATTACTGCGCACATTAGTCGAATTACCTAATGTTATGCTATCAGCTTTAGATAAAGACGATGCTCCAGAATCCCAATATATTATTGCAGCTTCTGAGTTTGAATTTGTATTATTTGAATATACACATAAAAAATGAGTTGAATCAATAAAAGCGCACTCAATTTTTCTTATAGAATCACTATTGATTTCAGTCGGCCCAGTGCTGACAGAAATGTTACTTCCATTCCAGTTTACAACCATCACATCAAACGCACCACTGCCCAAACAAATTCCCACATTAGAACTATCAAGAGCAACACATCCAAATCCCTTGTCAGGATAAACTGTAGAAATCTGAGTCGGTCCAGCAAATTTAGATAATGTTCCACTTGTATATTCTACAACGACAGCCTTAAAATCTGATGAATCATTATCACGGTAACACACAAAAATTTCTGTAGAAGACAACTTAGTGCTTGCGATATCGTGTGCATCATTAGAATTTAAACCGATTGGCCCAGATAAAACGCTGCCGTCGCTTGCTGAAATTGCAACCGCCTCGCATCTATTGTTTGAATCATCTTGATTTTTATATACAGCAACTAAAGTAGAATCATCGAGATTAACAATAGTCATATATTCTGAAGAAACGCTATTAAAAGCAATTAAGTTATACTCAAGCACACGACTAATATCAGGAGGTCCAAAGTACCAAATTCCATTAGCTGTACTATTATCTGTAAGATAACACTCATATGATTCTTTTGGATGTGCCGATGCCAAAAGATTGCCGCCATTATCTCTGATTCCGAAAGCATAATCGTTACCGTAATTACTAATAATAAATGACGTTCCGGTTAAAAGAGTTGTTGCATCAGGCAAAGCGGTGGTATACCCTTTTCCGGTAAAAGAAAAAACTTGCACTTGGTCATCACTTGCTGACAACGTAATGTTGCTAGATTGACTGAGCCTTGCATTTGCTCCGCCTAATCTTGCTATGCCACTTGGCTTGTAACCATTTAATGTGTCTGCGTCCCCGCCGTTATTTAGAGCAATATACCAATCGCTATAAGTGCCTGAACCTCCTGTATTGGTTACATCAATTGTTAAACTATCTATGCTATCATCATATCCAGTAACAATGCCTTCCATATAGCTAGTAGTGGCGGCCCCTCCGTATACAACCCGCACCTTGGAACCTGTGGTAAATGCCCGGTAGGATTCGTTAAGCGTAAGCGTTTTGCTGCCCGTGCCTATGCTGATAGAGGTCGAGCTTGTTGCTGTCAGCCTTTCCCCTTTAGCCGATTTCTGCGCCCAATGGTAAGATGCATAACCCGTACGCCCTTCACTATCTGTAAACTCTGTATCTTCGGGTGTTTCAGCCCAACCGTATGCATCATCCCGGTATGTCTCGGCCTCGGCGTGCCATGTATCAACATCGCTGTGTTTATTTGTAACATCAGTTTGCAATGTCTCCATGTTGTCAGCAGCCGTGTTGATATTAGGCACAGTTTGGTTATTAAACTCATCAATCCAAGTGTCGGCATCAGAGCGAAAATTCTCCGGGTCACTGCGTTGCGGAGTTGTGGACGGTTTGTGTATGTTTTGAATATCTGTCATTAAATTACTCCTTGAAAATTAATATTGCCTTTACAGCGTGCATAGTTGTCCAAAATTATACGCCATTCTTCAATAAAACCATATGCCCGGATTGCTTCAAAGTCGGTGTCCTCATTGGCTTCAATAATTACCCGCTTGCCCCTGGCTTCGGTCAAATCGTCAAAAACGTCGTCAATGGCTCCCCAGGGTAGCGTAAATGTGATTTCCGGGTCTTTGGCCCAATTACCCTGAGCAAGATAAGTTTGGCCGCTATCGTTGGTCTCTTTTTTGGAATAGTCGATTAATCCAGCATTTACCCCGAATTGAGTAGTGCCGAGATAAGTGCTTGTTCCAATTCCGCACAAGCCACATTTAGCAGTCGCCCCGGTGCGGTTTATCGTGACTTTCAAAGTGGCATTGGCATATATATATATAGATTCGATAATCCAGCGTTGATAATCTCCATCGGACGTTGATAAATCAATACTCTTTGTTTGTACTACGCTGGCTGTGGCATTATCTGTGAGTGCCAAGTCTACAGAGTAGGCATCCATGTTGAACAAAGCTATCCTATCACAATTATTAGAATTAATCTCAACCTCGATTGTGTCGGTATTAGTAGTTTGAGTATTGTTGTACTCGTCAAACATTTTCCAGCGGTTAGTGCCGCCTTGATCCTGCCAGTAAGCAGGATAATCCGGTGGGTACTTAGCACCTGCACCAGATGGCCCGCTTGCCTGTAGAGCTTCGTATATTTTGTGTGGGGTGCGGGCAGTTCCGTCCTCATACTGTGTAACATATACCTTGTCATCATCAGTATAGTCCGTGCTGTCCGACCACTCGTTATATGCGGATTCGCTGACATTGCTGGATACTAATGTTATATCTTTGGGGTATATCAATCTCATGTTATGCCTTGCACGTCGTGTGTTGCTTGGGATAAAGTTGGGCCAGGGATCTCCACGTCAAAATCCTCTGTAAATCCGTATACAATTAAAGCTTGATATTTATCCTGGGAGGTATGTCCGCTCGATATACTTGTGTCATATTCGTTGTAGTCAAATATTGTCTCTACCCCTCGATTTTTGACAATATTGCGGTACGCCAAATCCAGTGACGTATTCCGCACGTTAAGCTCGGCAGATGCTAATTTTGCATAATTCCCGGCAGACAAATAGGTCAATCCGAAATCGTTGGTTTTGATCTGGGAGTAATCATTGATCCCTGTTTCTACTCCATATTTGGTAGTTGCAATTTCTTTGGCTATTCCCGGAACACACATCCCGCATTTTGCCGTGCCACCGGTATAGTTGATAGTTATAGTAGCTGTAGCGTTGGAGCGAGACTCAAAGTAGAAGACTGTATCCCGGCCAATGCGGACCGGAGCAAAAAAGTAATCCCACCAATCCGACACATTGTCACGGATAAGCGAGACAGTCTTGGAATAATATGTAGTTGACGTGTCGTTGTCGGTAACTTCGCAGATAAGTTCTGTACCGTAATTATTAAACACCCCAATAGCGTTTTTGTTGGATACATCAAACGATTCCTGAATCTGGTCTGCCACAGTAGTTTGCGTGTTGATGTATTTATCGAACATATCTTTTGACGTGTCGACACTGGATAGATTAATTATTCGCATTGATTAGCTGCTCCTGGTAGCAAAGCTGTTTTCGCCACCGCTTACACGGTCAAGGATACGGTGTACCTTTTTCTGCAATCGCTTGTCCTGCCTGACCTCTACAACTAGTTGGTTCAATAGTTCCTTGACTTCTTTCATTTGTGAATCCGGTGTAATATGCTCAATTCCGGAATCACCAATTACCGCAGCAGTTGGTTGCGTTACTGTGCCACCAGTACCCATTTCCGGTAATTCTGCGCCAACCTGCATTTTTACCATCTTTCTGTCTTCATCTTGCTCTTGCTTTAGTTGTTTTAGCTCTTTACTAAATTTACTTTCTAGATTATCGTACCCACTACTGATTGCAGTATTTAAAGCAGACTGATAGTTAGACAATGCTTGCTGTACGCCCAGGGTAGCATTAGTAATCTGATCCAGCTTACTTAATTGAGATTTGTATTGTTCGATCTCAGTTTTGAGCCCTGACCTATCCAACTTAAGTTTGGCATCATGGTATGCATCAGCAGCTTTGCGAATTGAGATTTGGACTTTCGTGTTATTTCGCAATTCATCAATCTGCTGATTATACTTATTGTTTTGACTTTCTAATTGGTCAATCTGCTGTCTTAGCGCACCAACTGTAGCCTCTGTATTTTTGGCCGTCTGTAGTGCAGATGATTTTTGAGATTCGGCTTTTCCGGCAGCTTGTTGCAACTGTGATTGCACATTGGCAAAAACGTCTTGATACCTCCCAGGCATTGCGATAGCGGATTGAGCGGATTCAAGGTACGTATTTGCCAAGCTGGACAGCCGTTCGTAGCTTTCGATGCTACCGGAGCTAATCGCCTGTTGAAACTGCTTGCCTGCTTCCTGCATCTGCCGATCAGGGGAAAGTGACGACTGACTGCCTGTTAATAGCTCCTGCCGGGTGGTTCGTAAGTTTTGGGCCAGGCTGCCCCAAGTCTCGGCTGTCTGCCTAGCTTCCTGCCTTGCTTCCTCCGCTGTCTGCTTGCGCTCCTGGATTTCCTTTTCTTTAGACTGTATAGCTTCTTGATTGGCATCAATTTCCCGTTGTATAGCAGCCACGTAAGTATCCTTTTTGTCTGCTATATTGTTCTTTAATTCTTGTCTCCGTTCTTGTGCCTCTTGTAAGTCTTCTTGCAGTGCAGATTTATAAGCAGATCGAGCTTCTTGTACTTTGTTGCTATAGTCACTTGCACTTTTTGATGCTTCTTTATAGCTTGAGATAAGCTTATCAAGTATTGTGTTATACTGCTCGGTTTCGATCGTGCCTTCATTTAACAGACTATTTAACTGTTGGAATCCGGATTGAAGATCACCTTTTGTTGTATCTCCAAACAAGCCAGACAGTCCTAGGTCTTTGTCTATACCCATAGTCTTTTTAAATATATCAAAGCTAAAGTCTTTGCCGAGTGCGTCACGCATAGACATACGGCCCTCAGCGAGTGTCTGCTGTTGCCGTTCTAGCTCTTGTTTATGTTCTTTTGCTGCCTGAGTGGTTTCATTATAGCTAGTAGTTAGCTTATTAAGTAATGTATTATATTGGCCGACTTCAATCGTTCCTTCACTCATTAAGCTGTTAAGCTGATCCAGCCCAGACTGCAAATCAGATTTTGAAGTGTCACCAAATTTACTCAGCATCCCCAAGCTCTTGCCTTGCAAACCCATCTTCTTTTTGAGCAAATTGAAATTAGCAGCCTTACCTAGATTAAAGTCGTCAGAAAGGGCCTTGCGGACTGATAGGCTACCTTCATACATGGCTTGCTGCTGCCGTTCCAACTCTTGTCTGTGTTCTTTAGCTGCCTGAGTCGTCTCTTCATAGCTAGTTACTAATTTATTTAAAATAGCTTCTTGCTCTTTTGCACTGAGTTTTGACGGCTCTAACATTTCCTCAATCTTTTGTTTATACTCTGACTTCTTCGCACGTGCGCTCCATAATTTATCGAGATTACCAAATTTTTCAATAAAAGAACCGTCATCAATTTTAGATATAGTATCTTTAGCTTCCTTTACTTTCTCACGAAAAGACTGAAGTTTGCTTTTGTCAAAACCCACAAGGTCTTTCAGCTGTTCAGCTCCGGCTTTTAAATCTTCTTTAGTTGTATCACCAAAGTACTGAGCTAAACCCAAGTCTTCTTCTATGCCTAATTTTGATTTCAAACCTGCAAAATCTGTTTCTTTGCCTAATGCTTTATTAACTGCTGCATCTATAGACTCTATAGCTTGTTTTTGTTTCTCAGCACCTTCTTCAATCGTGCTATAATATTTATCTGCAACTCCGGCTGCTTGAGTCAAAGTTGCGTAAGCTTCGCGGTTGCTTTCAGTAGTGAGATCCAGGCCGCTTACCAAATCATAGAATGCCTGTCTTGTTTCTGGCACTTGTCTATTCACAGAATCAAACACTTCTTGCATCTGAGATTTAACATATTGCTGTTGCTGTTTTTCTGGTACGAAATTTTGATAAAATCTGCTTACTGCTTGTTGTGCCTGGTCCAATCCTCCGAAAGCTTCTTTAGCTTGCATAGCTTGAGCAACGGTAGCATCTAGTTCGTTCCGGGTTTTACTGAACAAATCTATCATAACATTCTTGACTGATACTACTCTAGAAGCCGTCTCCATCAACCCTTCGTTGACTCGTTGGTATTTTTTCAAAGCATCTGCATAGAGGTCTTCAACTGCAACGTCCATCTGAGTCGAAAAGTATTTTTCAACTTTCTTTTGCCTTTTCTCGGCACTGAGCCCTTTTAAGTTTAAGTTATCAGGATCAAACGTATAATTTAAAACCTCTTGCATATCAGCACCGAGGTCTTTCCCGAGCTTAACAAGTGTATCTGATACATTTTGGAACACATTATTAAGGTTGGTGGTTGCCGCATCACTTAACTGAGAAAATTCCCATGAGGTATCGCTGCCACTGAACCATCCACCTTCTTCTTTGATCTTCGCATAGGCTCTAGGCTCAATCCCGCCACCTCTCCGAAGCTGCCCTAACCGGGTTTCGTCAAATGTAATACCACGTTCTTTTACACTAGCATCACCACCGAACACTTCGCTTGCAACTTCTCCAACTAGATCGCCGGGAAAATCCATCACTTTTTCAAAAAATCCACCAAGTTGGTCAGCTATTTTTGACCAACCAGTGTAAACTCCGCTACTAACATAACCGAGAGCAGCTTCCATTCCCAGTTCCCCACCTTGTCTAGCCAAACCGGGACCGGCTTGGCCTGAACCCATACCGCCAAACTCTGAGTAATTTCTAGTAATCGCACCTATCGCTCTTTCCGCACCTGCTGTTGCGGCTTTTAAATTAGAATTTATATTGCTCAGCAATAGAGTGTTTTCTTGCTTAAACTCTTCAAGTATACTTATGCTTTCTTGAAGTGAATCGCTCATTTCTCCCTGTTTGCCAAGTACCGTTCCGGTTGTTTCACCAGCGTTGACAGATGCTTTATAAGTTTCTCTGCCGATTGCCTCGTTAGCAGCTGACCATGCTTCTGTTGCAAGTTGACCTACTATACTACCTGCAGCAGCACCAACTTTGCCACCCAAGGCTGCACCTGCTGAGCTACCGATCGCTTGACCTAATGTGCTTCCTAAATCTTCACCGACCCCACTCAACTGCTCGGCTAATACACGTTCAAGAGTGTCACCCAGGTTTTCCGCGGCCAATTCGCCAAAATCTTCCAGAGAATCCGCATAAGCGGCAGAACGTTTGAGAGACTCTAATACAGATTCAAAACCGATTATGAAATTATCACCGGCTTTTTTGCCAGCAGCTTGTAAGTCTTCGGGACTCAACCCCTGACCTTCAAGCATCCAGAATTCTTTGTAGCGTTCCCGCATTTCGGCAATCTGGCTGTCGAGTTGGTTGATCATCGGGGTGACGTTCATCATGTCGTCCAAGCTGCCGCTTTTGCCGAAAGGTTGAAAGCTTATGTCGCCGAAAGTTTCGGCTTGTCTGTTGGTCTCTTGAAGCTTGTTGAGATATTGGTCAAGGGTTTGAATCTGTTGTTTAGTTTTTTCAATATTTTTCTCTTTTGCCTGATTGTTTTCCTCGGTCTTTTTGGTATTTTCTTCTATGCTAATTTGCGCTTCACCGCCCTGGCTTAAATTATAAAAATCAACAGGCGTATCATGGCCCGGCATTCCTCTTTTTGTTCCAGTCTTTGGCCCATATTTGCGTTCGCCAGGTTCTCCGGCTTCAATCTCGTTAATTGTATATGCACTAATACCTGTAATTGCACCTGCGGCAGCACCCCATTTACCACCAAATCGGCCTCCGAAAACAGCACCAAGGCCACCGTACAAAACTGGGTCTGGAATTGACGATATAGCTGAAGCAAAACCAGATATTTCACCTGTAATATCACTTATTTTGTTGGGTATGTCCTGTTCTATAAAATCCTGGTTATTGCTTACCCAATCTCCCATATTGTCGGCCACTTCCGAAATTTTCGGAGCAAGTTCACCTATAACCCGCTGCCATTGAGTACCCATCACATCAACGAGTAAGTCAACCTTTTCCTTTGCTCTGGCTGATTGCTTAACCACATCCTCATCAAGTACCAAACCTAACTTGTTTGCCCTCTCAGCCATATCACGCAAGGCCCCGGAACCTTCCCGGAGCATAGCAACCATATCTCTGCCGCCTTCATCTCCGAAAGTCTTGACGGCAATATTAAGGGCTTGTGCTTGTGTATCGGCATTTTTTATTGCATCGGATATTTGATAAAATACCTTTTGAGGTTTGCGTCTTGAGAGGTCATCAATCTGAATGCCAGCCGCCTTGAATCCCTCGGCCATTTCTCCACCGTCAGCGGCAGCCTCACCCATACGCTGAGTAAGTTCCCCCAAAGCATCATACAAACGATTGCTGCTTACTCCTGTTTGCCGAGCAGCAAAGTTTAGTTCCTGGATTGCTTTTGTAGAAAATCCGGTCTGTCTGGATAACTTTTCAAGCTGCTGCGTGGCGGCAAGACTACGGTTAATCATGTAGCCCAGACCTGCCGCTCCCGCTGCCCCTGCCATGGCTGTCTGCCAAGAACCCAACCCTTTTACCATTGACCCTATTTTACTGTTCATGGTACCAATGGACTCATTAACAGTATCCATTTTGGTCTTCATCCGTCGCGCATACTGTCCAATGTTATTAGCTGTATTTCGGAATTTGCGCTGTGCGGATTCAAGTTGCGAGGCATCTACAGATAAAGATAATCCAGGCATTTTTAAAACTCCATTGGAGGTTATATGTCAGATCACAGTGAAAAAAGAAAAATGATTAAAGAACTTCAAGCTATTCCTGCTATTTTAATTGTTATTGGTATATTTGCTTTATTCGGTCATCATGCAAATTGGTGGTGGATTCCTACTTTTGCAGGTATATTTATTTCAATAGGCCTAAAATGTTGGTTATTTGAACTTCAAAATCACTAACTACTTTTAGGCTGATTCTTCTCCTGAATCCATGGCAACATCTTTCGTTCAATAAGCTGTACTTTCTCCACGTCCCGCTCGTCTCCATCATAATCCTTTATGACGCTGATCATGCTTGTAACAGGGATGTGTAGGTCTAATACCCCACCCATCCCCATTTGTTTTGGTCTCTCGAACTCGTGTAGAATGCCCCACATCTGCCATGCAAAGCGATTCCGGATAAACAGTGAGGGCATATCGCATTCTTCGCATGGTGGTTCATCGTTTGCCTCTTGATAAGCCTCTACGCATTTTTCGCATCCGACGGCTTCTGTTTTTTGCCACCGGATGTATTCGACAAATTTTCGTTCTCAGCCTCCTGGATCTCCGGACCCATTTCTTCATTTGCACGGCTTACTACTTCGCCTGCTACTTCGGTAAACTGCTCGCAGATCCAGTCTTTGTTGGCTCGGTTGCACTCGGGGTTGGGATTTTCGTTGATCTCCACATCCTTCCAGTCCTGGACAGTTTTGTGAAAGCGTTCCTTAAATATCTTAGTAGTGTCCGGCTGCTCAACTCCTCGTTTCATTTTGGTGTAGTATTGCCGGATCTTGTTTTCCTCGGAAAGAGAAAGTGGTCTCACTAGAAACTGTCCACCTTCCACATCAATCCAAAAACTGTCGTTGTTACGATTTAGCTTCAATGCCATAATTTTACTCCCGGTATAGTTTAAAGTTGC
>AKVG01000028.1_pt1 | contig 12234 bp, 25 predicted proteins | sample 248631 | NCBI WGS metagenome assembly AKVG01 (sample SAMN03295113, study PRJNA81851) | hypersaline lake metagenome | isolation source: aqueous lake water sample, post-0.1 um filtrate containing the viral fraction | place: Australia: Lake Tyrrell in northwestern Victoria
CTTCAAGTATAAGTGTTTCTTGTCTTTCTGGAAGGTCTACGTTTTCTAAACTGTTTGTCCTGTCGTTTTCAGGTGTTTCTATTTCATGGATTTCAGTTAGTTCTGCTGAGTTAATTGTCTGTGTTTTAAGCGGTACTCTAGTCACAGTTGGGGTACACCATGCAAACTGTTTGTCCTACAAGGTTTTCGCCTAAGCCTTCGTCTGTAATCTCCACCCATTTAATTCCTTCTTGATTATAGGGGTGCTGTTTTTTAGGGGGTTCAACTGTTTTAAAGCTGAATTTTAGTTCTTGTTTCAAGTCTTCCCAAATCTTTTTTACTTGGTCGTTGTCGTAGTTGTAGTTTGCGTTTCTTAGTGCGGCTAGCATGTCGCCGTTCCTTGTGTATTCATTTTTTTCGAAGTTGTATCTTTCAGGTATTTTTTCATCGTCTTTGAATCTTGCGCTGTGCCTAGGCTTTCTCAGCGGTATGTAGCTTCCTTCGATATAGACGTGGTGGCACCTAATTCCTTGTGTTTGCTGTTCGTAGACTATACCTGTTTCTCCCGGGACCAGTATTCCGAAGTTGTGTGCGTAAGTGTCGTGAATTATTTTGTTGTCTTCGCAGTAGTTGCAGAACTTGTCTCCAGAGTTTTCCGGCATGAATTTGCTGCCGCAGTTGACGCATTTTCTTTTGTCTTCCGGGGTTAAAGCCCTTATTTTTTCTTCGTTGCTGTACCGGCAGTCGTCGTTGTGACACCAACCTTTTTCTATTAATATTCCTTCTTCGTATTCAGGTGTTTCTAGTGTGTCGTACTTTTTTTCTCCGCAGTCAGGACATGTTTCATATTCGTCGTCTAACATTAGTCTGTCACCCCTGGAACCGGTCTTAACAAGTCTTTTATATCTGTCCTAGGTACTTGTGTTTCACCGTTTTCTTGGTGAAGTGTAGCCCCTCTCAATCTTTTCTGGATACGGTTAAACTCTTTTTCTGTACTCATCTCTCTTATTTCAGGGATTGAAATGTAATAATCATCGGTGTCTTTTTCCATTATTTCGTTGTACAGTTCTTCGTTGTAAACCATGTGATGTACTTGGAAAAGGGCTTCCTTCACTTTTTCCTCGTCGTTTTTAGCGTTTTCCACATCTGTTTCCGGGAACAAGTCTTTGTATTCCTTGTTTTTAACGGTGTCAGCCATTCGTTCAAGTGTGTTGTCCATAGTTAATTTTTAACCCTTGATTTTTATAAAGGTGTTTATTCAGCTTTTATGCTTAGAACAGGTTTAACCCTGTCAATTATTTCGGCGGTTTCACCTACTGCATTCTCTACTAGCTCCGGTTTTTTGTAGGCTTCAGGTGTTTCGTCCACCGGTTTTTTGGACATGTATACTCCTTCTGTCTGGTTTTCCATGTCTTCTGTGCTGTACTGTTTTTTGGCTTGTGTACGGCTCATTGCACGTCCTGCGCCGTGCGGCGCTGAATTGTTCCAGTCTTTTTTACCTTTTCCTTCTGCTATTAGTGTGCCGTAGTTCATGTTGAATGGAATCACTATTTTTTCGTTTTTGTTTGCGCTGCATGCTCCTTTTCTAATTGTCTGGTCTGTGAAGTCGATGTAGTTGTGAACGCTTTCTATTAGTTCTGTGTATAACGGTATTTGTCCGTGTACTTCGTTGAAGGCGTGTGTTACTTGTTCCATCATTTCTTTTCTTGATTGGCTGGCGTATGTCTGTGCGAAAATCATGTCTTTTATGTAGCCTGTTGCTTCTTCTCCTTCTAGGTAGTCAAGGTCGGTGTTTCTTTCATTGTTGTGTATTTGAAGCCTTCTTAACTGGTTGTGGATTTCTTCTATTTCTTCGCCGTTGAAATCTTCTCTTATTTTCTCTTTTTTCTTGTAGCTTTCTCCTTTCGCCCCGTTTAACCATTCAAGGATTTCTTCGTCGCTGTCATCTTCACTGAATTTAACGTATTTTGTAAGGTCGGCTTGCTCTTCTTCAACTATTGTTAAAGCTAGGTCTTCTGTCAGTGTTTCCCTTATTTTTTTGATGTTTCTTAGTTCTGTTGCTTTGTCCTGCCAGTATTCTGCTATTCTTGCACCTACACCTCTACTACCTGAGTGGATGATACACCATGTATCCTGTGTTTCCTGTGACTCACCTATTTCTATGAAGTGGTTTCCTCCGCCGAGCGTACCCATACTGTTTATTGTACGTCCTGTTTCGTAACCTATTTTGTTTAAAAGGTTTTTGAAGTAGTTTATTCCGTATTCGGTGTCTAAGTCGGGTAGGTCGCTGTTTTCGTTGAATTCTCTTGCTTTTTCCCTGCATTTTTGCCATGGGAAATCTTTTTTGAAGTGGTAGTCTGTCCTGTTGTGGACGTTGAAACCTGTAGGTATTTTATCTCTTATTTCTTTGTCAAGGCTTTCTAAATCGTTTAAAGGTGCGTTTGAAAGTTTGGCTGCGTACATTCCGCATCCTATGTCTACTCCTATAGTGTTGGGGCATACACGGTTTTTTAAAGGCATTGTAAAACCTATTACGGCTCCTGCCCCCCAGTGTGTATCCGGCATTACAGCTACGTCGTTGTCGCCTTTGAAAGCTGGGTGGTTAACCATTTCCTGTATCTGTTGTCGGCATTCTTTTTCTACGTCTTCGTTTTCAGGAAGTTTTACAGATGCGGTGTTGTATTCTCCTTCGATGTTGAACATGTAATGGTTATACAACTTAATTCTTATAAAGGTGTTCATAGAAAAAGGATATGTGGCCTCTCCCCCACCGCTTATCTTCCACGGGGGGGAGGTCGGCACTTAATTGTTAAATGTCCGGTTCCAGACCGTTGCCCTCACAGCTTTGGGAGGGTTTTCTGCGAACCGGGTGGTCGCCGTCCGAGTCCAAGTTAACCCAAATAGGTGAAATAATTGAAAGACAGGTTGTTTTAGGAGCGTTTAAGGCTCGAAGTAACTGTCTTTCTAGCACCTTCAGGGACACACCAGTCACCGGGTCACGGTGGTCAGACACGGACTTATGTGTATGCCGTCTGACGGTCTCCCACACCACGGATAGCTTGGGATGTTAACAACCCGAGCAGAGGCCCAGTTCTGCAATCTACGGGTAATATGTAGGGAAAGATGAAGTCCGGGTTTACAGTACGTTGTTAGCGAACCCACAGGGCCAATTGCACTGAATTGGTCGAAGTAACCGAACTTCTCGCCCTCGTATCTTATTATTAGGGTTTAACTTTTATAAAACCTTTTATTCTTCTTCCAGGAATTGTTCAAGGTCTTCGATTTGTGGTTGAGGTCTTTCCTCTCTTATACCGTGTTTCCAAATGTTTTTCTCTGTTTTACTGTTGTAAAGGCATAACAGGTAGCCTGTTGTGAATGAGGTGATAAGTGCAAGTGATGTGGCTAGTATTAAATCCATTTCAGTGAACTACTTTTTTTATGAATGCGTTGATTTTGTTTTTGTTTATACCGTTGACGTCGTGTTTTTTGTGGTCGATTTCGCGGTTTAATTCTTTTTCCATCCAGTTCCATAATTCTTTGTCTGCTATTGAATGGTTTGCTTGTCCGTTTTTCTTTTTTCTGATTAGTTCGCCTATGTATTTGTAGATTGTTTCATCTATTTCTAGCTCTGGTAAATGGTTTTCGTAGAAGTCTACGAAGTCGAGAGGTGGTCTTTCATGTGTCTCTAACACGTATTTGGCGTAGGTCAAACCTCTTAGAATGTATAGGTGTCGCTTTATTGAGAGGTCGTTCCGGTTGTCGATGTATTTGTTGTAGTTTGCCTTGCCCATGTCTCGGTAGTGACCCCATAAAGCTATAGGTTTAAAGTTTTCATTAGCGTGTTCCTTCAAGTATGTAAGTAGCCCTGATTCAAGGTTTTTATACATGGTCGGTTGTTTTTCTTTTATAAGTTCTTTGTCTTCGTAGTATTTTATGTCGCTGTTTAACCATTCAATCATTGAAGGGTTGCTTTTGTTCAGTAGTTCTGCGAAACGGTCTATGTTCCAGCCTATTAGTTCGAAGTCTTCTCCTTCTAACAGGAATTTCCGGTCTATGTTTTGTCTGTAAGCACCTAGTTTTATGTAGTCGTGTGTGTTTTTGTGTGTGTACACCATTCCTGCGTCCATATCCGAGTTTTCGCTGTCTAAGTTCCACGCGTTTGAACCGTAGTCTCTGATGGACAGGACTTCAATATCGTATTCGTTTTGCAGGTATTCAACCATGCTTTCGATGTCTTCGAATTGTTCTCTGTCTGCGTTCTCCATTTATTTTAGCCTCTCGAATTGTTCTTCGGTGTCAACTTTTATATTTATACTGGTTTCCAAGTTCAGGTCTTCGATAAATCGTTCTTTTATTTCGTTTTTGATTCTGTTTTTATATGCCCATCTTACGTCGTGGTCGTCTTCAATTTTTTCGGACTCTCTTATTTCCTTCAGTGTTTCTTCGTATCCGTAGTCCGGTAGAATATGTAGGTAAAGCCCTATTCGTGTTGATTCGTAGCTCGGCCTTATTTTTATGGCGTAGTTCCTGACTTTGTAGTGGTCTAAAAGCTCATCTCCTATACGACGGTCAATAGCTCTCTGAAGTCTTTTGTAGCCTTGTTTTTTGGCGTAGAACGCTGTACGTTCCATTTGCTGTGCGTCTTGAATTGTTTCATCTGCGTCCTCTATCATGTGTTTTCACCTACGTATTCGCCGTTCACGAAACCTTTTGCGTAGAAACCTTTTTGGTGTACATCTCCATCGTTTCTTCTTAGAAAGTCTTCTAGTTGTCCTTCTGTTTCGAAGGGTATACTGAAAAGTTCTTCATGTCCGTGTTTAGCTCTACATACAGCAACTATGTCGTGTATCTGTTTCAATGCTGCGGCATATCTTTCGAATTCGTCGTTTTGTTTCACGATATTCTCACCGTTTCGTAACCGCAACTGTTGCATTTGTAGAGCTGGTCGTTGTCTACCTGTGTCGCTGTTCCGCCGCATTCAGGGCATTCAACTTGGTTTGGAAGCTCCGGTTTTTCTGGTTTCGGCCACCACTTCCCGTTACGGTAAAAGCTTCCATCTAACCAGTTTTTTATTACGTCGCCGTGACATTTTTTTGGTTTGCAGTGGCAGCCAAGTGTTTTTCCTTTAAGTTTTTCCACTTCTTCCCGGAATTCGTCGTCGTACCTGATTCTTTTTTGGAAGTATTCGGCGTAAAGTTTTACTACTAGGTCTCTTGCTTCTTGTTCAGGCATTAAATCGTTGTAGTCACTGATTTTGAATGGGTTGCCGAATCTGCTTCTCCGGTCTATCCATTGGTCGCATTGTTTTTTGTTTCCGTTTACGATTTCAGTCATTCTATATCACGTTCAATCATGTCTGCTGCCTCTCTCAGTCTTTCAACTATTTTTTCGTCTCTGACGTGTTCCATGTAGTATTGGACATAGGCTTGAGTGATTTTCTTGTGTGCTTCACTGTTTTTCTCTGGTACGTTGTCTGTGAACTCTCTTGGACGTGAAAGACTGTTGTGTGCGTATACGTCGTGGTGCAGCGTCATGTAGGCTGCGGCTTTTGCACCTACTGGTCTGCCGTGTGCTAGTTCCTGTTCTTCAAATTCGTCTATGCGGGCTAGGTCGTCTTCGTTGTATCCAAGCCAAGAGCTTTCTGCTCTTTCGTAGTATTTTGCGTGTCCTACATCTCCTGTGTCGTTGGCTTTGAGTATTACTGCTTTTTCCCAGCCTGTAATTTCGTCTAGGAAGTCTTCAAGGACTTCGAAGTCTTTGTATCCTCCTACCTGTATTATTGGGTGTCCGTTGTTCGAGGTAAGTGTGGCGTACCAGTCTTTTTCTTTGGCTTTTTCTTTCATCTGCGTCTGCATGGCTTTGAAGTCTGCGAAGTCTCCGTCAGCCATTTCGTCAAGTTTTTCTCTGTCTTCTACTACTGTTATCGTCGCCCATCCGCTCATTGTTCTCCACCTCTCCAAGCTGATTTTACGCTTACAGGTGATGCGCCAAGATTTATTTCTGTAGCTATTTTGCTTTCTTCTGCATCTGTTAAGTCGTGTTTTTCTACGTGTTTTTCCATTATTTGTTGTTGTTTCTCTGTTTCAAGGAAGTAGTCTCTGTACGGTTCGGGGTCGTCTCCTTTTTCTTTGTGGAATTTGGTTTTCTTTAGTTCGTTGAAGTCTGCGCTAGGTGTTGCGTTTTCGTATAGTTCGTTGTAAATGTCTAGGCATATCTGCCAGAGTTCTTCATCTGATTTCATTTTGTTTCACCTAGGATTATGTCTCTCCACTTTTCTATGATTTCTTTTTTCAAGTCGTAACCCATAGCTTCCCACTCGTCTCCGATTCCTTTACGGTTTTTGATGTCGTCCACGATTTGTTTGGCGACTGTTTCTGCTTCCGGCGCATCCATTCTTTGAACCATCAGTTTTCAACCTCTACAGCTTTTTTCTTGTTTTTCTCTTCTGCTGCTTTTGGCCGCCATTCACGCTCGATTATTGAAATTCCATGGTTTACTTCGTCGTCGTTTTTGTTTTCATTGTATTCTTCTATGATGTGGCGTTCGCATTGTCCATGGTTTTCGATTTGGCTTGCTGGAGCCATGACTCCGCAGGTTGGACATTCTTTTTCTTCGTAGTTGTATGGGTCGTTGTCTTTCATTGTATTTCAAAGATTCAATGTTAAGCTTTATAAACCCTTTTGCTAGAACCAAGTTTTTACTTTTTCAATTAAAGATTTGCTTTCTTCTTGTTTTACAAGTGTGAGAATTGTACATCCGCATTTAACACATCTATCAGGGTTGTAAGTATGTGTTTTTCCACAGTCTCCGCATTTCCAGTTACTCATTAGTTACCTCGTATTCGTCGTAGTTATTTAACTCATCTTTTTTTACTTCTTTTATTTCGCTTGTTTCGTATTCGATTGAGGCTTTTCTACGGTTAAGGATTTCAAGTTTTTTCAAGTTGTTGTAGGATATAAACATGAACGATTCTTTTTTGAAGCCTCCTCTAAGTCTGTCGCTGTAGCCGTTGTATTTGTAAAGATTTATCCCGTTCTTTTTACGTTTCATTCCGTCGAATACAACGGGTTCAACGGTTCCATCGCTGTAGTGTATTTCAGCGTCGTGTTTCGTGAATTCTGCGTTTCTCGTTACAGGTATTTTAATTTCTACGGTTTCAATTTTTTCTTTAGGTGTGCTGCTTGGTAGTAGTCCCATAACACGTATTTGCCTCCTAACTTTTATAAACTTGTTGATTTAACTTGTGTAGAGTTCTACAACGTTATCTCCTATGTTTTTACCTGTTTTTCTTTCGTCTAAAGATTGTTCCCAGTTTTTTTCACCAAGTTTTTTGATTCTCCATCCTTCTCCGTCGTGCCTTACCCAGACCTGTATATCCATGTGTTGCCGGTTCAAAAAAGATGCTTCACTTAGTTTTTTTAATGCTCCGGCTGTACGGTTTGTCTTTACTTGTATGTATAACGGTTTCTGGTTTTTCTTTGTTGCTATTACGTCGAATAAACCCCATATATCTCCGTTGTCGTATTTGTTGTTGACTTTTTTGTGGACGGTCCAACCTGCTTTTTTCAACAGGTTTTTGCATTCTCTTTCGTATCTGTCGCCTTTACTTCTTTTACTCATTGTTTTCTTGTCCGTCGAAGAATCCTTTCATTCCTAGCTTCATTGCTTTATGTTTAACCGGGAATTCAATGTTTTCTGGGCAGACATGTCTGAAGTAGTAGAATGTCCGGCAGTTTTTGCAGAAGTGAGGGTGGCTGTGCATTTCAGGGTTTTCTGCGTTTATTACAAGGCCGTTGGGAAGAGTTATTTTTGCTTCTTCCATACATGTTTTTTGTGTCCCAAAGTTTTTAAAGTTTCGTTAAACTATTTTCTACAAGTGAATGGAAGAATCTACTTATGAAGATAATTACGTTTATTTTGAAGTGAATCGCGGAAATCTTTTGGTGGTTGAAGACCTTGCTGAAAGAAGTTATGCTTATGCTGAGGATATAGGTTACGGCAGTGAGGAACGTTTTGAGGTTAGGGAGGAAGGAAGTTTTCTTGGACGGTTTAATTCTTTGAATGATGCTAAAGAGTTTTTGAATGGTTAAATTGTTTTGCAGTCGTTGCATCTGCCGTTTACTGCTTGGAAATTTATGGTTTCCATGAACCAGTTACCTGTCATTGTATGTTGTAGTTGAACGGGCTGTCGTGGTTCATACCTCTGTTCTTCATTTCCTTTACTACTTTTCGGTGTTTGGGTTCAAGTTTCATCATGTCTACTTGTCCACGTATAAAGTGTCCTCGCACTACTGCTTCGCCGTATTGATGGTTTTCCAGTGTTCCGGCTTCTTGATGGATTTCTTTGTGTAGTCCGAGAAGGCATTGGGTCGCACAGTTTTTCTACAGGTATTCCTTGTTTCAGGTTTGTCATAACCGGTGTCGAAGTTTTCCGTGTTCATTTTACTGTAACTGATTTGGCGAGGTTTCTAGGTCGGTCAACTGGAAGGTCTTTCATCTGCGCCCAGTACAATGCTAGGAAGAATCCGTAGACTGTTGCTTGGAATATGAAGTGTTTTCCGTTTGCGTTTTTAAGTGTTTTAGTGTTTGCCCCTCTTGCCTCCACTTCTTCTACACTTGTCTGTATGTTTCCTGTGCCGTCGTCTAGTGCGATTACCGGTGTTTCTTCTTCGATTAGTGCTAGTGTTCCGTGTTTTAGTTCTCCTGCCATCATTCCTTCTGCGTGGATGTAGGGTATTTCTTTCAGTTTCAACGCTATTTCTCTTGCTATTGGGTATGTTGAAGCGTTTCCGATTATGTAAATGTCTTCTACGTCAGCGCCGTAGTACTGTGATGCGTCTTCTAAGGCGGTTTGAGATATTCCCTGTATTATGTCTTCCATCATGTCTGGTATATCGTTTATTCCTTCTATCCCGGCGAGATGCATGAGTGTGTATACTTGGTTGGCAAATGTTTTTGTGGCGGCTACACAGTTTTCCTGCTGCGCTTTGATTTCCAGGCTTATATCGCTTTTTCTCTGTATTGTACTGTATGGAACGTTTACAAGGCTTGCTATTTCTGCGTTTTTTTCTCTTGCCGTGTTTATTGCGTCTAGTACGTCTCTTGTCTCTCCTGATTGGCTTATTGCTATTACTAGTGTGTCTTGGTTTGCTCGTTCAAAGTTTTCAAATTCTGATGCTATAATTGCTTGGGCGTTTATTTCCTGCTGGTTTAAATAGTATGCGCCTAGTAGTGCGGCGTGGTAACTAGTTCCGCTGGCTGTAAATATTACTTTGTCCGCTTGTTCTATTTTTGTCTGTAGTTGTACGAGTTCACTGTACTGTGTGTTTTCTTCTTCACTGAATTCAAGGCTTTTTTCCAGTCTGTTAAGTGATTCAGGTATTTCTTTTATTTCTTTCTCCATCCAGTAATCGTTTTCTCCTAGTTCTGGCTCTTTTTCTGTCCATTCAAATTCTTGGAAGCGGTCTCCGAACGGTGATTCGTATAGTTCTCCTTCGTTCCAGACTGCGTAGTTCCCTCCTCCTGTCATTACTATGTCTCCGTCTTTCATGAAGTAGGCTTGTTCTGCTTTATCTGAAATTGCGTATAGGTCGCTTCCGAAGTATGCGCCTTTAGGGTGAGGTCTTACATCTCCTTCCTGTCCTGTAAATGGAATGGCGAATACTAGCGGGCTTCCACGTTTCAACGCGAATAAAAGTTGTTGTTTACGGTCTAAAAGTACGATGGCGTAGTTTCCTTCTGCCTCTTCGTCAAATACTGTAAGTGCTTCGTCTACAGTTTTTCCTTTTTTGACTTGTTCTTCTACGAAGTGCGGTATTACTTCTGTGTCTGTGTTTGAAAGCCACCGGTGTGTTTCGGTTAGTTGTTCTTTTAGTTCTTCGTGGTTTTCTATTACACCGTTGTGGGCTACTGCGAAGCGTGGTGTGTCTCTGTCTTCTTTTTTGCCGTGTTCACAGCTTTCGTGTGGGTGTGCGTTTTTCTCTGTTACTTCTCCGTGTGTCGCCCATCTTGTATGTGCTATACATATTTCGCTTTCTGCTTCTTCGTTGGCTATTCCAAAGTTTTCCGGTATTTCCCCTGTTTCGTTTCTTGTGTATCCGTTGTCTGTGCTGTACCCCCAGCTGTCGTAGCCTCTGTAAACCAGTCTTCGAAGCATTGAAGTTGCTTCGTGTACAGGGTTGTTGTCTTCGTTGTTAACTCCTTTTGCGTATGCTGTTATTCCGCAGATAGTTGTTCACCTGTTATTCGCCATAAGGGTTTGTTCGGCGTATTCAAACGCGTCTTCCTCTTTTATGAACGTGTTATTGGTTTGCCGGTAAATCATTTGACGTATTGAAGGGATTATTTCTGTATCTGGTTCGTATATTACTTCGTATCTTTCGGCAGGGTCAACTATTTTTTCTTTGTACCTGTCTTTTACTTGTATTGTATCTCCTTGCGTGTTTTCCCAGGCTTTTATTGTTCCTTTTGAAAGTTTTTCGTCTATTTCTTGCCATGATAGATTTGTTTCATTTTTGAAGTTTGATGGCGTGGTTGTTAAATGGTTTATACCGAATTCGTTTTGTTTTTTAACCATTATTTTTCGTCCTCTAGTTCAACGCTTATTCCGTGTGCTGTGTATAAATGTGTTTCAAGGCTTGAAGGCCAGTCTGTGGTGTATCCGCATTCTCCGCATTCGTACTTCTTGTATTTGTATGCTTGTTCACCTATTTTCTCCATGTATGTATCACTTATTCCGTGTCGTTTTGTCGAGTGATTTTTTCTAGTTTTGCCCAACCCCATTTTTCTCTGTCTTTTTCTATTTCTTTTACTGCTTGTATAAGGGTTTCCATGTCTTCTACAACCAGTTTTTTAATCATCACGGTTTGTCCACCGGTTTTGTAAATTATTTCATTCGTCATCTTTCCATTCCCTGTCAATTATCTCTCTGCTAACTTTTTTTTGTCACGGTCTGAACTCCAGTACTTTCGTATCTTCTTTTTTTCTTTGCCGCAGCGTTTACATTTGTACTGGTTGAATTTTTCTTTTATGGTTTCTATGCTTGCACCTGTATCTTTTTTCCGTGTTTCAGTTGTATAACCTGTTTTTATCCAGTCATGTAACCCTATTCTACAAAAAGTTTTTTCATTTTCATCCTTTTTCTACGATTTCTTTGTTTTTCTCTGTATCCATCAACCTTAAAACGTCTTCTACAGCGTTGTTGTAACCTGCGTTGAATTTGTTGTCTGCTCCTCGTTTAAGGTTTGAAATTCTTTTTTGCAGTGTTTTAAAGTTCATCATCTTACAGGTCTAACTTTTTCTTGGGTTCCGCAGTTAGGGCATGTGATTTCTCTTATGTCGCTTAGTTTTGTTTTTCCTTCAGGTAGAACCACTACTTTTTTGCTTGGGTTTGACATTTTTTGTTTTCGGTCTTCTACTTTTTTTCCTTTCTCTATTTGTTCGCTGAAACTGTTTCCACAGTTCGTGCATTTGAATTCAAGTTTGTAGGTTTCAGTCATTTCTGTACTCCTGTACTGTGTGAAATGTTTTCACAGGTTTTTTGTCTTGTTCGACTTTGCCGTCGTAGATTTCGACTTGTTTAAAGTTTTCTTCGTTTATTACTCCGTTGTCGCAGTTTCCACAGTTTACGTCGTTAAGTTCTAGTCCGGTTCCGACGTAGTGTTCTACTCCGCATCGGGGGCAAACGTATTTTTTGAATGCTTTTGTCATAGTATATTAAGCGTGTACGTATACTTCTGCACGTTCAGGTTTTAACAATGTTTTTATTTCGCTGAAGTCAATGCTTTCCCCTTCATTCATTTCATAGCTTCCGTAGAACGTAACACATCTTTTTTCTCCGTCTACGGCTATTTCCCGTATTTTTGTTTCATCTTCTTCGTAGTTTAACCTGTATGCTTTAATTACTGGGTCGCCGCATCTCGGACAGCAATCTGCTTTTATAATGTTCATTTGTAATATCCTTGCTGGTTCAAGTAATTCATGGTTTTCAAAACCTGTATCTGCGATTTAAAAGTGGTTTTCAGTCCAGGCATTAATTCTATATTTGAGAAACTTGGTACAAGGTAGAAAGTGACAAAACTTAGAATTGCAGCTGCTCCGTCTTCGAATATAACCGCTGTTGATATTAGGAAGTAGTGAGTTATGGCTGTTTTCCAAAAGTTGTCCATGTATGTTTATTTGTAGGTTAACTTTTTTAAATCAACCGGTTTTTTCGTTTACTTTGTCTTTGGCGTCTCCGGCTTTTTCCCGTATTTG
>AKVG01000027.1_pt1 | contig 11926 bp, 17 predicted proteins | sample 248631 | NCBI WGS metagenome assembly AKVG01 (sample SAMN03295113, study PRJNA81851) | hypersaline lake metagenome | isolation source: aqueous lake water sample, post-0.1 um filtrate containing the viral fraction | place: Australia: Lake Tyrrell in northwestern Victoria
AACACTTATACTTGAAGTAGAAAACGATTGCAGCCACGAAGCAGTAATACATTTCAAAAAAAGTAACAGGTTTCAATGCCTTTCATGCGGAGCAAACCTGACAAAAAAATACAGGGAAAAACACGGTTTTTAATATTATGGAAGACATACAAAAAATAGAAAACGTAGGAGAAACAGAATGCGACAAAAAATGCAGTAACAACGCAACAGTAAGAATAAGTACAAGCAACGGATTGCTGCACTTATGCCCTAAACACCGCAGACAACTAGAAGAAAAAATCAAGAACCGTATAGAAGAAAAATACGAAGGAATGAGCGAGGAAGAAATCGCGGAAAAACTTATGCAAGGAGACTCGATACTTTGAAAAAGGACGAAAGATACGTTAAAACACACCCAAGGAAAAGAGAAAAAAGGCCGTACAAGAAATGTCCGAACTGCGGTAAGTACAATTACAGAGAAATACAGAAAGGAACATACGAAAGAAACCCTTTAACAGACCTTGAAGACATTTTCAGGTTCTTCTTTTCACTAGCCACGTTATTCGTTATAGATATAAGAACTGAAACCAGACTAAAGTGGAGCTTTTATAAGAATTGGTGTAGCAACTGTTACTATAAAGAGGTAAAAGAAAATGAGTGAAGATTTTAAACCGCACGACATAAGACCAAAACACGAAAAAATACAGAACCAAGAAGATATAGACTTCGAAGACCTTAAATTGTACGCAGTAGGAGGACAAGTAAGAGACAGCTTACTAGGCAAAGAAGTAGAAGACTTCGACTTCGTTGTTATAGATGAGAACGAAAAATCCATGAGGGAAAGAGGTTTCACAAAAATAGACGCACAAAGCTTCCCGGTCTTCCACGACAACCAAAAAAACGAATTCGCACTAGCACGGACAGAAAAAAGTACAGGCGACGGATACCACGACTTCGAAACAGAAACAGAAAACGTATCCTTAGAAGCAGACCTTAGACGAAGAGACTTCACAATAAACAGTATAGCAATGACGCCTGGAAAACAAGACTACCACTTCCCACTACTCAACAACTTCGAAGAAGACGAAATAAGACCAGAACAACCAATCAACCCTGTAAAAGACTTGAAAGAAAAAACTCTGCGTCATACAAGCAAAGCATTCAAAGAAGACCCAGTAAGAGTACTTAGACTTGCAAGGTTTGCTGCTAGAATGCCGGAATTCGAAATAGCAGAAGAAACAATAGAGATGGCGCAAATCACAGCACCACGACTAGACGAAGTGCCAGGAGAAAGAATCGGAGACGAAATACACAAAGCAATGAACCAAGCAGAAGACCCAAGAAGATTTTGGGAAGTAGCAATGAAAGTCAACGCACTTCACGTCATCGCACCAGAGCTAACCAAAATGAGGTACATTTCAGCCGGACCGGAAGAACACCACGGCGAAGGAGACCTTTGGACACACACAATGATGGTTATAGACGAAATGAACAAAATCGACTCCGGCAACCACGACAAAATGATGATGGCGCTGGTTCACGACATAGGAAAACTAGAAACAAGATTCAACCAGAACACGGGCGGACACGACAAAAAAGGCGTAGACATTGCAGAAGAACTAGCAGAACGCTGGCGTCTAAGCAACGAGTACAAAGAAAAAATGGTGGACGCCTGTAAAGAACACATGCGTATCTTCAACGTAGACCCAGAAGAAGACAACACCATGAAAGAAAGCAAAGTAATTAAACTGGTTCAAAGGCTTGACCATGCTAAAGGTGCAACTCAAGAAGAACTTATAGACTTAGCAAAGGCTGACAATCGTGGTAGAGACGCAGAAGTTCCTGTAGACGATGAAACTTTTGAGAGAATAGAGAAACGGTTGAATCAGGCAAGGGAGGCGATTAACATTGTTGACGCACAGTACGTTGCCGATGAAAGAGACAAAGAGATTGACGACTTCGATGGCGAAGCTCTTGGGCGGACAATCTTGAATGACCGTGTTCACTACATGAAGCAACTTCAAGGAGGAGAAGAATGAAACTTGTATTCAGCGATGAAGTAGTTGAAAAAGGCGTGTTGAAATTTTTAACTGAGAGGCTTTCCTTCAATATCGAGAATCGACAAAATGACACAGAATAGAGAACACGGACACCACTAAAAATGAGGAAAAACAATAGAGATATATGCTAGATTCTATCGAAGACTATGAATGGAAAGAAGTTGACAGAACTGCCTACGAAAAAACCTACATCAACATGGACAGAGACATCCTCTACATAGAAGACCGATTCAACCGCCAAACAGAAATAAGCGACTGGCACGAAGACAGGTACGCAGTAAAAAACAGGAAAAACTACCAACCGCCAGAAACCGATGACAAAATACTTCACGAAACCACAGACTGGGAAGAAGCAGAAGGATTCCTTGAAGCCAAAGCAGGAGACTTCCAAGAATGATAACCGCAGCAACAGCAGACCTCTTACTAGCAATAGGCTCAGTGATAGGATTCCTAGTCAAAGCCTACGCACTGAAAGACGAATACACCGTATGGAGCAGGAAAAGCAGCGGACTCAACGTAGTAACATACCCTTTCACAGCAATACTACCCTTCTACGTCTTAGGGCTTCACTACACACTCGCAATGTCAATCCTCAACTTTTTAGTTTGGCTTGGAATATTTGTATTTCGAGCGCCTGACGACGAAAACATTTACGGAGCAGAAGATACCAATGAAGAAAATAGGCTACATAATCACAAGAAACGGCAAATCAAACCACTTGCCTAAAACCCTTTCCAACATGGAAAACTTTCTCGACTACCTACTTGTAATGGTGAGTCGTAAAAGCAACGACGGAACATACCCATATGTTAAAAACCATTCTGCTGTAGACAAAGTGCTTGTAGAAGACGCAGAATTCCCTCTACACGAACCACGAATCAGAAAAAGAGCATACGCCTACGCTAAAATAGACAACCCTGACGCAGATATACTGCTTGCCATCGACGACGACGAAATAATTCCCGACACAGAAAAAGACTTGGCAAACGACATGTTCAAATTTGCTTTAGAAAAAGAAATCGACGTAGTGTGCGCTGAAAAACACCACTTATGGGATGAAAACAAAATAAGGGTGGACTACAGCTGGAATCCTGAAAGATGTCGCGCCCGAATCGTAGAAAACCTTAACGCCGAAAACCAAATAGGTGACTGGGCTAGAAGAGGACCTCACAGCGGCAGACTGCCTTTAGAACAATTTGAAGGAAAAGAAACCGGAGCATTCCCTCTTCTACACTTCGGCTGGAAAATGAGTGAAGAACAACAACAACAGAAAATGCAACGCAAAATAAAAGAAGACTACAGAAACATTTTAAACATGTCTTTAGCACAGCAAATACACTACAAAAGTTTCCACGAAGAACCCGTACTAGAACCTATACCTGAGAAGTGGGAACAACATTTATAAGAATTAAACCCGCATAGTTTTACTATGAGAAAGGTTGACGACATCAAAGTGGTAGACAACTCTACCGACAGAATCACCGACATGCCGAAAATCCACAGCCCATTCAAAAGACACGAAAACAGCGAAGGAGAATACGTAGTCTACGACGAAATAAACGAAGGCTACGAATGGGTTTTCGACGAAGCCGAAAAAGTAATGGCAGTCGAAAAACTTCACGGCACAAACGTATCAGTAATAATCGAAAACGGAAACTTAACCGCAGTATTCAACCGGAAAAATCGTGTACCGGCGTACAGCAAAAACAAACAATTCATAACCAAAGGAATCCTTAACTCCATCAAAAGAGGTTACCTAGAATTGCCGGACGGACAGTACTACGGAGAACTAATCGGTCCAAACCTTCACGGCAACCCTCACAACGTAGACCAGCACTACTGGATTCCGTTCAAAAGGTACGCACAGAAACACCTAGAATACAAAAGTTACGGAGAATACGGCACAGACTTCGACAGTATAAGCCACTGGTTCAAAGAAGAACTATTCAGTTTGTTCCACGCCAAGTGGCACGGAACAGACCTAGACGAAGCTTCAGTAAGTAACGGCACGTTCTGCGAAGGAATAATGTTCACACATCCAGACGGGCGTATGGCAAAACTGAGGCGTGACATGTTTGAATGGTACGAAGGGGAAAGACACTGATGAAAACTCTAAAAGTTGACAACTCAGACAGAATACAGGAATTGCAGGAGTTGCGTGAGGAGTTGGAAGCGACTCCAGACAATAACCAGAAAGGTGATGAGTCATCGGAATAGCTACTAACGAAGACGCTTGGAGCGGCAAACCTGATTGGCTTGATGAGTTTGTAGATATAGTCAGAGAGCATCAGAAGTATCAAAGCGATATTTTTGAGGCTGCCGATATTCTCGGAGGTCATAGTTCTCCAACTCCAGAAAGACATCTACAGTCTGGTTCAGTACAGCTGCAGAATACGGAAAGCGGTCAAGGAATGTTGATAAGAGAACTACAGCGGAATGGTTTTGTAGTCTGTGAGGTCCACGACCACGGTTTCTATTTCTCCAAGATGAAAGAAGAGATGCTAAAATCGTTGGGTACACTTGTCACTGCGGAGAATCAAAAACTGTAGAGGTGTAAATAATGAAATACTTAAAAATAGCGGAAGACCCTAAAATAATTCTATACACTAGAGAAGGAGGTATTTACGAACTAGAAAGCGAAGAAATAGAAAGACCAGAAAAAGAAAAACTGGACAAAATAACTATAGAACGAGAAGACGGAAAAGCAGTTTTCGAAGATAAAGTAAGGATAAGCCCTGAAGAAAAAGTATTTGTCTCAAAAGCAGAACTATACTACTCAGGGAAAAAAGTAGCGGATAGAACATTCCCTGAAATAATGCTTGACGGAGACACACTAGAATTTACATGGAAATTAGAACTAGAAAGAGGAGGCTTACCTTACATAGACGAACTGATGGACAAAGCAGACATACCGAAAAAGAAATCCGATGAAGAAACACGAGGCATAGCCAGCGAAGTATACGCAAACAACCCGGACGTAGTAAAAGACTACAGACAAGGAAGAGAATCAGCTCTAAACAATTTGGTGGGTCAAGTAATGGATAAATCAGATGGAAGCGCCGACCCAGAAATAGCATTCAAACATTTAAAAAAGTTAATCGAGGTATAAAAAATTATGGACCAAATATTTGACAACCTTTACGTAGGAGACGTAAACGACGCAGACAACCCTAAAAAACACAGACAAAACAATATAGAATACATTTTAAACCTGTCAGGGACCAGTACAGAAAGCGACACAGCACCAGGATACAAAACAGTAAAAGAAAAAAACTACTTCCACATACCGCTCGCAGACGGACCGGAAAACACAGACTTCATGCTGAAACAAGCAATCAAACTAGGAAACCGTCTACACGAAAAAGCAATGGACGATGGAGAATCCCTACTCGTACACTGCTCGGTCGGAGCCAGTAGAAGCGTGTCAATCGGAGCCGCACTCATGAGCCTACAAAACGAAAGACGGGTAGAAGAAAACGTAGAAAGAATCCAAAAAGTTAGACCTGTAGCCAATCCTGAAGAGAACTTGCTGTCACAGGTCAACCGTTTAACCGCAGACATATACAACGAGGAATAATATATTCCTCTTCCCTTCACATTATAAGTGTTGTTACTTATCCGTTAAACTTTTAAAAGTTAGGCTCCAATAATTATATAAACAATGTCAGTAATAACATGTCCAAGATGCGAAAAATCTTTCCTAAAACCACACGCAGAACCACCAGAACTCTGCTCAACATGTAAAACAGAACTACAAACAGAAATAAACCGTATAGACCGAGAAAACGACAGATACACAAAAAGAGGTAAAATCAAAAACCGGCTTCACGACATACCAGACGAAGCCATACCAAAAGACCTAGCACTTCAAATAGAAGAAGTAGCAAACCCAGAAATCACTAACAGACAATACAAACTAGGAAAACTGAACGAAATCAAACAAATAAGTGACAAAGAAATCCACAGAGTAGAAAACGAATTCAGTGAACAAGAACGTGGAAAAATAATTCTCAAAAAGAGGTACAGATAAATGCCTGAAGAAAAACTTGACCTAGACCTGAAAAAAATACGTAAAATCCGAAAAGAACTAGAAAAAATCAGAAATCTTCTACAAGAAATAAACGAACTACAGGAAAAAGAAGACTCAGAAAACGAAATCAACCTTCCAGACAACGACCCTTTAGACCTGCCAGACCCAGACCGATTCGAACCAGATTACCCTCATTTCAGAAGATTCTACGTTGAAAAAGGAGACGAACACACACTTACAAAAGAAACTGGCGACAACGTACTAGCAAATACAATAGTCCAACTATGACAGGGCCGCATCCAACAAGAGACGACCTGCTAATGGATTTAATCAAGACAAACCGTGAAACAGAAGGAGAAACCATAACAAAAAAACAATATGAAAAACACGGCGAATACAACCCTTGGCAGGCCGTCAACCGTTTCAACTCCTGGCACAACGCAAAAGCATCAGCCGGAGTCTACAAAGAAAACACTGATGAAAAAAGGATAACAAACAAAGAACTTCTCAAAGACATAAAAAAAGTAAACGACAAAGTAGAAGGGCAGATACAAGTACACCACTACAGAAAACACGGAAAACATTCTGTAACCACTATATACAACCGCTTCAATTCTTTCCCAACAGCTAGAGGAAAGGCTTATAACATTTAACCCCGCATATATTTTTATCTATGGACAAACAACAAAAAGCTATAGAACTTATAGAAAAAGGAATGAAACACTGCAACCAATGCGAAGTAGAGACAACAGAAAAAATAAGTCAAGCATGTGACAAACATAAAAGAATGTACGCCACCTTAAACCCATAGATTTTTAAAAGTTAGAAACCCTATTAAACACATTGCCGCCAAAAACCTTTAACCTTGTTTTTTAAGGGTTTCAGGGCTTGTAACGGGAGCGGCAAGGATTCATAAATGCGAATAAAATAACGCTAAGATACCCGTTACACATTTTCTTTTCTCAAACGGAGGACATTGATAAACCATGACCAAACAATCAAATTTCGAACTACCTAAGAAACGTAAAAAAGGAGAAAACCTAGAAGAAAGAATGACTGAAAACGCGTACAAACGCATACTACCTGCACGCTACCTGAAAAAAGACGGTGACGGAAACGTAAAAGAAACACCTGAACAACTTTTTGAAAGAGTAGCAGAAAACGTAGCACAACCAGACAAAAAATACGACGACATAAAATACGAAGACAGCAAAGACGAATTCTACAACTTGATGACCTCCCTAAAATTCATGCCGAACAGTCCAACACTGATGAACGCAGGTACAGACATACAACAACTATCCGCATGCTTCGTAACACATCCAGAAGACAACATGGAAAGCATATTTGAAACAAGTAAAGAAGCAGCACTAATACATAAAAGCGGGGGAGGAACAGGCTACCCATTCCACCTACTAAGACCGAAAGGAGACCTTGTAAAAACCACTGGAGGAGTAAGCTCAGGTCCTATGAGTTTCATGCAGGTATTCGACGCAACATGCGGAACCGTTAAACAGGGCGGGAAACGTAGAGGCGCACAAATGGGGATTATGCGTGTAGACCACCCAGACATACTAAGATTTATAGTTTCAAAAAGGCAAGAAGGAAACCTTTCCAACTTCAACATCTCAGTAGGAATAACAGACGACTTCATGGAAGCAGTTAAAAAAGACGAAGAATACGAACTACTCAACCCTAAAAACGACGAAGTCTTTAAAACCGCCAAGCAGACAGTAGAGTTCTACAGCAGCGACCCAGACAACTACCCACAGGCAAAAGGTTCAGACCAAGGCAAAGACGACAACTTCTGGAGAGACTTCGCTGACACATTCTCAGAGGAAATATACAACTTTGAAAGCAAGTTAAAAGACTTAGAAGAAGGAGAACCATTCACTTTACCAGCACAGTTCATCTTCGAAACAATGATTGACGGAGCATGGAGAAACGGAGAACCCGGATTCTACAACTACGACGAAGCCAATAAAAAACACTCCTACGACGTACAAAAAAAACCAGAGTACAAAATGGAGAGTACAAACCCGTGCGTTGCCGAAGGAACACTTGTAAACACCCCAGAAGGTTATAAAAGAGTAGAAAATATAGACGAAGGAGATTTAATAAATACAACATTTGGAGCAGAACCAGTAGACGAAGTAAAAACATTTGAAGAAAGACCTGTCTATAAAGTAAAGTTCTCAGACGGCGGGGAGCAAACAGTGACAGAAGGACACCGCTACCAAGTCAAGAAAAAAGGCAGCCACAGCAAACACATAGAAGAACTGCCATTGAGAGAAATAGAAGAGGGAGACCACGTGAGAGTCTCAAAAACATCGGAAATGCCTAAAGCAAACGACGCACGCTACAAAGAAGGACTTAGAAAAGGCATTATGCTCGGAGACGGCTCATACACTGAAAAGACAATCGAAAACAAGTCCGTAAAAATTTCATTCAACGAAGAAAACAAAGAGTATATTCAAAACGTCAAAGAACTATTCGGTGAACAACACTTCCAAGCCAATGAATCTGGTAAAGGCAAAACAGAAAACCTTAGATTCAAAAACGGTAAAGGAAGAAACCTTGTAAATCAGCTTGGACTTGAACCAGCTAAATCACCTGAAAAAACATTTGACATAACAAAAATAGAGACAGAAACAGAAGCAACAGGGTTACTAGATGGATTGCTGCTTTCAGACGGCAACATCAACATGCACAGCAACCATCCAAACATCCGTTGGAACACTGCAAGCCCTGAACTAGCTAAAAACATTAGAAGACTTCTCATATCTATAGGTTGCCACGGAAGAATTCCTAACAGCGTTAAAGACGACATATCAGAAATTGAAGGAAGAGAATTAAGCAGGAACAATCCCGTATTAGAAGTAAATATTTCAGGTGAATCAGTTAGAGAATACATCGAAAAAAGCAGAGCGGACGAATACAGCCCTCAAATCAAGGAACATTACGAAGAACTGAAGAGAGAATGGTTCACCACAGGAAATACGTGGAAAGCCAAAGTAGAATCTATCAAACCTGCTGGAACCGCAAAAGTATACGACCTTTACAGTGAAGGCAGCGACACATGGATTACTGAAGGCTACACTCAAAAAGGATGTGCGGAACAACCATTGATGAACTACGAAGCCTGCAACCTCGGCCACATCAACCTAAGTCTGCTAGTAGAAAAAGATGCAAAAAAACACGGAGAATTCATAGAAGAAAACATCGGCGACCGCTACCCTGAACAACCAGCAGCAACCAGAAAATACGTTCGCCACGCATTAAACCGGGAAGAACTTGAAACAATAGCTAAAACAGCTACAAGATTCCTTGACAACGTCGTAACAATGAGCGATTTCCCGCTCGAAGAAATCGAGGAAACAGTTAAAGACAACAGGAAAATAGGGCTTGGATTAATGGGCTTTGCACAAATGCTTATCCAAATGGGTGTTGAATACGGAAGCAGAACCTCAATAATTATAGCAGAAGAAATACAGCGCCTAATAACACAGTACAGCGTAGAAGAAAGCCATAGACTAGCTGAAGTACGTGGAACATTTAGAAACTGGGAGGACAGCAAATGGGCTGACCCTGTAGAATACTGTGAATGGTTTGAAACATTTACAGGAGGAAACATAGACTTCCCAGCAGAAGAATACAGCGAAGGATTCAAAATGAGAAACCACAACACGACAACCATCGCACCGACAGGAACCACTTCAATGCTTGGAGACACTTCAGGAGGTGCAGAACCAGTTTACAGCCTCGCATACTTCAAGAACGTCGCCAAGGACATCCAGGGTGAAGACATGCTCGTCGAGTTCGACGACTACTTCATCCAAGCACTTGAACACAACAACGTAGACGTTGAAAAAGTAAAGGAAGACGCCAAAAACAAAATGATGAACAACGAATGGAAAGGCGTACAGTCTATAAGCGACGAAATACTTCCTCCACAAATCAAAAAACTGTTTAAAACAGCGAAACAAGTAAAACCTGAAGAACACATAGACATACAAGCCGCCTTCCAACACTACAACCATTCAGGAATCAGTAAAACAGCGAACTTCGACAACGACGCAACACGTCAAGACGTAAAAGACACGTACATAAGAGCATGGGAAAAAGGAGTTAAAGGATTCACAATCTACAGAGACGGTACAAGAGACACGCAAGTAATGCAGACCAACAAAGACAACAAAATAACAAGTAAAATTGACGTACTTGAATGGCTGGACGACGCAGAAAAAGGAGCGGTACAAGAAATACACTCAAAAATAGAGGAAAAAATACTTGGAAAAGGAGGTGAACGGTAAATGACCGACAATCAACAAATAAAGGAACAGCAAACATGTCCAGAATGCGGCTCCGTCAAATACGAAGTCGCAGAAGGCTGTTCTGTTTGCATGGCTTGTGGTTACTCACCATGCAAATAACTTTTCTTCTTCTTCATTAACAACTTATATATCTGAGATTAAACTGATATTTAAACAAGTTATGAGGTCAAAAATTTTCTATGAGTTTTGAAGAACAATACGATATAAACCCCGACAAACTTGCCGACGAACTAAGGCAAGGCATGACTTATGAAGACTTCGAAAAAGAATACGACTGGAACCCTAAAAAAGCAAGAAACGCTGTAAACGACCTGCGAGCAACCGGACGCGACATAGCAGAAGAAACCATGGACCAATACGGCACAAAAATGTACCAACTAGTAGACGACGTAGACGACCAATGGCAATGGATAAACGAAGACGGCCACTACAACTTCGCAATACTAAGCGACACCCACCTCGGAAGCACAGGCGAACAACTAGACAGTTTAAACCAGTTCTACGACCGACTTGAAAACGAAGATATAGACATAGCCTTCCACGCCGGAGACATATCAGACGGAACAGTTAAAAACAATGGTAGAGGAGTATACAGAGGACACAGCAACCACCTCAAACCAGAAGCAATAGGCTGGAACAGGTTAATAGACTACGTAGCCGAAAACTACCCTGAAAGAGACGGAATAGACACACTATTCATCGAAGGAAACCACGACCACCAACTATTCAAAAACACAGGAATCAGATTCGGAGAAGAACTAGAAGAAAGACGAGAAGACCTACACTTCCTCGGAGACTCCTACGCCAACGTAGACCTAGGCGACATAGACATGGACCTAGTACATCCAAGCGGAGGCGCACCATACACACTAGGATACAGGGCGCAGACATGGCTAAGAGACAAACCAAGCGAAGAAAAAGCAGATATAACAGTATTCGGACACCTACACCAATTCCTCAACGCAGAAACAGAAGGAAGCCAAGTACTTTACGCAGGAGCATGGCAAGGAAGCACACCTTTCCTAGAAAGAAAAGGGATTAAACCAAAAGCAGGTGGCTGGATAATCGACATGGAAGTAGAAGACGAAGAAATTAGAAGCTGGCAAACAGACCGCGTCATGTACCCATTGGAAAACGACGGTTCAGATGTATCCGCAGACGAAATCAACAACCTTTTAGAGGATTGACTTCGCCAAAGCCGGGTAAAACTTTAAAGCGACTACAACACCCAAATATTTTAACACGTAAAAACTGACAAAGAAAGCAACGTAATACTGAAGCTCTTTCTCCTCAAATTCTTTAAAATCGTTTCTACCTACTTCAACAAGTTTTGAAACAAAAGTTTTAGGACGCCACACATCAGTAGCATCATAAACACCTTTATGAATCATCTCTGCTTCTTGAAGAGTGTCAGGACCTATCCTTGAACTGTAAACCTTCTCTTTCATAAAAACTTATTTTTTAAGTTTGTGAGGTTTTTTGATTTCAATAACGCCATCTCTTTCATACTCCATCAATTTCTC
>AKVG01000026.1_pt1 | contig 11602 bp, 18 predicted proteins | sample 248631 | NCBI WGS metagenome assembly AKVG01 (sample SAMN03295113, study PRJNA81851) | hypersaline lake metagenome | isolation source: aqueous lake water sample, post-0.1 um filtrate containing the viral fraction | place: Australia: Lake Tyrrell in northwestern Victoria
TCGGCGTTAAACCACTCGTCGTCGGCCTGTTGTTCTCTCTTTCCAGACTCCTCACCCGTCATGGTCGATGGCCTCCTCAAGGTTGTCGAGTTGGTCCTGGGCTGCCTCGATGGACGCAAAGGCCTTACCAGTCTTGCCGTCCCAAAGCGCCCGGCGGGCCTCTCTAAGTTCCCGGTCGAGCCAATGCAGCGCCTCCTCGAGATCGTCGCGACTGCCTCCGCCCGTGGACTCTTCACTCATTGTTTTCCTCCAATAGCCGTTGAATCACGTCGTCGAACGAATCGCCGGGGGTTTTTCGAGCACTCAACGCGGTCCACGTCGGATTTTTTATCTCGATCGTGGTTGTTTCTGCCATACAAGGTACTATTGTGTCTGTAAAACCATAGTAGTTACGGAAAGGCAGGGAAAAGTGGATTCGGGAGCGACAAGATCCCCCTGGCGTGCTTGATCCCCCATGCATCCTCGCTGCTGGCAATTCAGCGAGGCAATTGAATATATGATGGCCAACTATTTAATAATGATTGAACACTTACGGTTGTAATTATACACTAAACTATAAGTTAGTTACTAATCTATATCAAAAGGCATGGTGAGAACCCTCATGCAAACGTTCGAAGATGGGACGTATGAACGGCTCAAGGATGTAAAGGGCGATCGAACGTGGCGGGTTGCCATACTTGAGGAGTTTGGCATCGAAAACGGGGACGATTAAGATGGATACTGGTTGCCCCCACTGCGGATTCGAAGGACCGATGGATAAAGACCCTTCCGGTGGAAGGTATTGCGGCCGGTGTGGCCGGTTGGTCTGGGTGGTCGAACAATGACCCCCGATCAAGTTGACCCGCGCGGGCGAGCTGCGTTGGAGGGTGTTCGCGAAAGACTGCACGGTGAAAGTAAAACGGAAAACCAGCTCGCGATGTTGGTTTGTCCCGCCGATGGTACCATATTGTCGAACCGCAGCATCCACGATCGTGGAATTGAGTGTCCCCACTGCCAACAAAATTGGCCGATAGACGCCGTTTTGGTGGTGAACCGGCAATGATTGCCGCAAAAAACCGAGAAAGGTGGGGGGAGGGGGGGCCATTAACAATTAATAATATCTTGTTAATCTTAACACAACAACAACAACACACACACCCCACCCCCACCCCCACCGCTGGAGGGAAACGATGAGTAAACAGCCCAGATCTTTTAGTATCGACGAGGACGTCCATGAAATATTGTCGAGCCGGGACGATCTTAATGCGTCGGCAGCTGTTAACAAGTTTCTCCGGGAGTTTGTATCGTCCGGCAAGGCTGTTGAGGCAGCTCTCGAAGTTCGTCGCGAGCAACTTGACGAGGAGATCTCTGACGCCAAACGAAAATTGCAACGACTGGAACGGGAGCGGGACCGTATCGAGGATCAACTCGAAAGCCGACAAACTGCGCTTGATGAAAAACTGAATTCGGTTGAAGAGAAAGTTCGGCGTGGTGAATTTCCACGTGAGCGCATCAATACAGATAACCCGGCTATCCATAATTGGGCGTCTGATGCTGGTGTGAACGTTGACCGCTTTGTCGATGAACTTGAAGCGAGAATTGGTGGTGATTAAAATGGGAATTAGCAACAGCGGGAAGATTAACGCTCACCCCAGCGTTCGACAGCTCAAGTCAGACATCCATGTTCTGCGACCGATGTTGCAATATGAGGAGTTTCGGTTAAAAGATATTGAAACACCGACAAACGAAAACGGAAACTACCCGGACGGCGTCGAATCCGTCCTGAGAAAAGCGCTGATGAATGGCGCGCTCAAGAAAGTCGAGCGCGAGGAATTTTGCAATGCCAATTCGCGCTGGAAGTACCGATGGGCGCAGGGCGTGCGCGAGCGATTGACTGAGTACGTCGACGACATGGCTCAGTTGCCCTGCGGCTGTCGCGCGCATATCCCTCCGGGTCGAGACGCGCCCGATGGCTACCGGACCTGCAAATATTGTGGCGCGATCGTGGAGGAAGAACTGATCAAGGACTCGATGCCATGACTCCCGGCCAACCCCCGGCCGCGTTTGGCGCCATACGTTACCGCAAGGACGGCCAGCAGTACGTCGCAACGGAGCTGGGGTCAGACTACCGTGGGACTGGCGAGACGCCTCACGCTGCTATCCGGGCGTATCTCGACACTGTGGAAGAGGTGGCTGAGGAATGAGTATCATGGAATATATTGATAATCCAATGGTGTTGTTAGGGTATATTTTCATGCTTTTTACTGCGATTACTCTGTACGGATATTATTCAGATGATTATAAGATGGTCGCTACTGGGTTAACTGTATTAGTCCCATATATGATTGCTATTTACTATGAAAGTTACGGCATGGAAACGGAGGACAATGACACCGAATCATAATCGCTTTTGGATCGGGTTGGTGTCTTTAATCACGGTCGAAATACTATTTATGTTCCTGGTCGGCCTTTTCGTGATCTATTACGGTGTCTAAATCTCTACTACCGCCTCACTGTGTAGTCGATATTTGCCGCGACGTTTAAGCCCAGGAACGCTGCCGAGAAGATCGCCACTAACAGTATGCCCTGGCCAAGATACCCGGCAAACCACATAATTATCAAAACGAATAATCCCATCCCCAAACCACCGAAAGCCGACGACCAGCGCGTGCCGATTATCGCGCCGAATATGCCTAAGATGATCGCAAATATTGTAGAGTCATTAATCACTGCATTAAATCGCCAAAGCATCGGGAGGACGTCGATGTTATCCGTCGAGGCGTTGGCAACGGTGACGTCCATGCTATCGGTTGCGCCCTCGTAATCCGCCGAGATCTCGACGCGCTCGTTGACGCTTTCGTCTGACGTCGCGACGAACGTTTGATTCGATTCAAACACCTCTACGACCGACGTGTTTGAAGAGCTGACCGTCAGGCCGGATTCGTTTGATATGTCCCAAGATTCTCTGCCGGTATCGTAGATAACGGTATAGGTTTGTTCAGTCCCATGTTTCATATAATTCGACGCTTCAATTCGTAGCGTCGGCTGATACAATGTCGCATTAATAATCATGTCACTATCGACGCTAATATTTTGCTCGTAGGTTGCATACTCCGACGCGCTAAATATTAGTGCGTAGTCGCCAGCGCCCACGCCCGTGATCTCATAATACCCGTTAGTGTCTGTCGTGTCGCCAGCGATAGTTTGCAGCCCGCTTGACAACTCGACGATCGTGCCATCTATCGGATCCCCAGAGGCATTTCTAACATATCCGGAAACGGTAAACGTGCCTGTAGCCAAGGCGAAATCTTGTGTTATATTTTGGTCAAACTCTCTCACAATCGACGATGTATTATAATATGGCGAGCTGGCTCGAACCGTCCAATTCCCCGGCGGGATTTCATCAACGGTATAGAACCCGTTGGTGTCCACGTCCGCATAATTGAGTACCGTTCCGGTGTCGTCGAGGACTTCAACTGTTGCATCCGATATTGCGCTGCCGTTTTCCGTTTTGACATAGCCAGAGACATTATAGGTAATTGCAGTTAACGTGAAATTAACAACAGTATCGGATTCAATCAACCGAGTTTTTGTTGTCGAGTTATACCCCACGCCAGCTTTTGCCGTGATATCATACGTCCCGTCGTTAAGGCCAAACACCTCATAATTGCCGTCGTTGTCGGTCGACACTGCCGTAATGGTTGTCCCGTTTGCAGTGACGGTTACTGTGCCGTCAGCGATCGGGTCGCCTTGAGTGTCCGATAACGTGCCGGACAATGTGTGGTTGCCAGCTTCTTTTTCAGTTAGAGCAAAATCAACGACAGTATCGCTCAGTATTTCCTTTCGTTTCGTTTCGGTGGCATAGCCATCTTTGCCAGCGGATATATCATACGTGCCGTTTTCGATCTCGGTTTGGTAAAACCCTGAGCCATCGGTTTGGTCCCAATACACAATTGATATATTATTGGCAACTGTGACATTGGCGCTCTCGATCGGCGTTCCGTCGGTACCCGTGACCGTGCCGTTAAGTATATTTCCCCCACCCTCTGGAGTTAAGGTAAAGTTTTGCACAATATCTTGATCAATATATTCCACTGAAGCACTTTCCAAATATCGGTCAGCATTCGCCTCAATCGAAAACGTTCCGTTTGGAACGCCAGTCATTGCGTAATGTCCCGTCGAGTTTGTCGTCGCAGAATTTAATATCGCGGAAAAAGTATTTAATTCAATTTCGGCATTGTCGATCGGGTCGCCCGATTCGTTGACGACCTGGCCTGTTATGTTATTCGTGCTTTCTTTGAGAGTGAAATTATATTGTGTGTCCGTTGTCACCGAAAAGCCCGCCGTCCGCTTATATTCGTACCCGGATTTATATGCCTCTATAGTATACGTGCCGTCCTCGATTTTTTGCATATCATAATACCCGGTTGCATTTGTTTCAACCTCTGCTATTGTTTCAAACCCGTCGTTGAGATTCACCGTGGCATTATCGAGCGGGTTACCGAGCCCGTCGGTCACGTACCCGTCCACGATATTTGTGAGCGTGGTCAGCGTGGCGTTTTCGGTGGTATTCCCATCGACCGAGAAAACATTGCCATAGTAAGCTTCGTACCCCGTTTCGGTTATTTCAAGGTGATACGTCCCGTTTTCTATGCGTGTTTCGTAGTAGCCGCTGGAATTTGTTTCCGTGCCTTTGATCGTCTGAAATTCCGTTGCAATAACGACGGTGGCATTGTCGATGTCATTGCCACGATCGTCGTCAATCCACCCGGAGAGTATTGGTTTTTCGATCGTGAAGTCCTGTGATATGTCGCCGGAAATGTTTCGTTCAACCGTTGCATCGAAATATCCGGTTTTGGATGCACGCAGAGTGTAGGTCCCGTTTTCGACGCCCGTTATGTGATAGTAGCCCTGGTCGTCGGTCGTTGCCCCCTCAATAGTTTGCCAGTCAGTTTTTACGGTAACGCTGGCGTTTTCCACGGGATCGCCATTGCTATCATACACAAAACCGTCGACGGTATTCTCTGAGCTTTCCAACAGGAAATCAATGGTCGTATCGGAATCTATGGTCCGGTTTTCTTTTTCGACCAATTCGTAGCCATCGGCCCAGGCCTCTACGTCATACGTCCCATCCTTGATGCCCGTGATTTCATAGTGGCCCGTGCTGTTTGTTTTGACGCCCCGGAAGGAGCTGCCGTCCCACAGTTGCACCTCGGCGTCGTTGATCGGATCGTTAAACTCGTCGTAGACCTGCCCCGAGAGGGTGTATGTTTCGACGTAATATGATGGCCCCAAATTACCCTCCACTCCGAGATCAACTCTTGTCCCGCTTGAACTCTCATTGTGTCCGGTTTGGAACGCATATGCGTTTCCACTTGTGACGTATAATACACCATCGGCAACAATTGGGCTACCGAATTTGTCTCCGGCACTGGTTGACCATAAAGAATTCCCAGTGTCCGCATCAAATGCGAACGTTCCGCTGTCGGATTGGAGGTATATATTCCCATTTGCATAGGTTGCCCCACCTAGGCTTGAGCTTCCAAAACCGCCAGTGGACCAGACCAACGGACTTGTGCCCCCGCCTTGGGATACGGCCAATAGCGTACCCGAGTTTACAATGTAAAGTAGACCGTTTGCCGCCGTTATTGGGGACTGACCATTAGATAGTCCAATATTCCCGCCAGCAAATGTCCTGTTTGACCATTCGACCGAACCAGTATCCAGGTCATATGCCTCTAACTGACCGGAATTAAGCCCGTCAGTATTTACAAAGTAAGCCGTCCCCCCTGCAATGGTTGGCCCGCTTCGGAACGCATAGTCATGAAAACTGTTGCTCCACAAAACGTCCCCCGTATGTGTGCTGATACCATAAATACCGGCCCCACCTTGGACGACTATTATGTCGTTTGCGATGGCAAGGGAACTCATCGGGTGGCCAAGATTGCTTCTGCTCCAAACTAATGACCCGTTTTCCCTAAATCTTTTCACCGTCCCACGTCCCGCTATATATATGTCGCCCTGATACTCATTCGGGGACCAAATCCCATCGTATCCAGATCCAGCAGACCATTCTTCATTTCCCGTAAACGCATCAACAGCGTGTAGAGTACCGGATTGTTCGGTGTAGTATACGGTTTCATTATATACTATTGGCGAACTTGACTCCCACCCTTCTGTTGTGGCTTCAAATTTAAAATTTATATCACCTGTACTTTTGTTAACTGAATATAGTGTAGAATTCCCTCCAATTGTGTAATAGACATTGCCATGGGCCACAGCGACGCCACCGCCCCATTCCCACCCGTCGGTTTGGTTCCAAATTTCATCACCAGAGCTATATGTTGTTTGTAAATTGCTCGTTTTATTAATATAGTCGCCAGAAAGTGATTCGCCTGCCTGTGCGGTTCCTACAATCCCCCAGCCAGTTACCAGCAGCGCCATGATCACGACCAGCCCGACCGCAAGCGTTTTTGTTCTATCCATTTCTCGAAGGTTGAATTTCATTGTTTGAATCACCTCAAGTGGTTGGAAGCAGACTAATCCCGATCATGACGATCTTGGCCAGCTCAAGGCTGAGTACCAATAACGGGATCGTCAGGACCACGGCGGCCCAGGATTCGGCAGCCGAGATCAGGCCGGTATACGTGCTCGTAAGCCAGGACAGCGTACTAAAGAGGTATACTGTCAGGTCGGCCAGCATGAATAAAAGGTTTAAACTAATTTGGTAAATGAATGTCACAAACCACCAGATCACGGAACCGATCCACCCAACGACCGCAGCCAGCTCGCCCGTGGCGCTAACAATTCCGCCAACAATCGGCACGTTACTAAGCCAGCCAGTATCATCCCCATTGTCCGGTCGCTGCCGAATGGTATACTCGGCTTTAAAATCATACTCAGCGTTCGCCGCATCTATTTCCTCGATGTCGTAAAACCGAACGTCGATCTCCCACTCATTATAAACAATCGTTTTCGTCTCTTCGACCGACGTCGACACCTCAGACGTGTTTTCAATCGCCGAATTGTTCCAGTCATTCAAAGTGACCGTTGGCTCAGAGTTTGCCGTCGACGCCCCCAGCTGCAATCCAGCCGTTTTATCACCGGTTATGAATCGCGTGTTTTCGCTTGCCACCCCCTCAGATTCGTTCCATTCAACAGTCCCTCTGGCGGGCGTTCCAGGGTTGGCGGGGAACGTCCCGGCAAAGTCAAACCGCGCGGCGTCCATTTCGAACTCTGGGGCCTCGCTGGCGTTCTCGTCGCTTAGTCCTAACGCGGGCATGGTATACGCGAGTGCCATGATCGCGATGCTCATACTGATAATAAGCATCATGTCTTTTTGGCTAAAGTTCATGCCTCACCACCTCCCTCTAACCGCCAGAGCTTGAAGCCAACGCCAACCATAATTAGCGCCAACGTTGCGTAGACTACGTTCTCCAGGTTTCCATACTGACTCTCAAGGGCCAGATGGGCAAAGACAAGGTACCCTCCCCACATCGCCACGGCCATGCTTTTGCTCGCCATGCCGATCGCCACCGCGCCGAGGACCATCGCGCCGATAAACGCCAGCGGATTGTCCCAAATCTCGAATCCTGACTCTGGCTCATCTGGCGGGCCGGTTTCGGTCGATGTCTGGGCTGCAACCCCTGGGGTCAACGTGCTCATGAGCACGATTACAATCGCCATGACGAGGAGTTTGTTGCGAATCATGTTAGGACACGCTCCACCGGACGGCCAGCCCGATTATCAAGACAGTCGAGGTAAACAATAGCGCGAGATAAAACAACTCGATCGGCACTGCCAGGAATTGATGGAAGATAAAGAAGATCACCGACACGCCCCACAGGACGCCAGCGCTGGGGTTTTTAAACGATATGATACCGACAAGTAGCAGCGCGAGCAGTCCAATGACGACGATCGCCTGGCCTTCCGCCGTGGGTGTGATTTGCAGGATTAGGGCCATGTTGTTTTCACCGCCATCATTGCCGCAAAACTAACGACGATAATCACGGCCACTGCCGTCAAGACCAGCCCGATATGCCCGACGAGCGCTTTGCTGGTCGGATCCCAGTTGTACGTCCGCACAAACTCGACGTGTGTGTCGATATTGCCCGCGTCGACCGTCGCGACCGTAATCTCAACGGATCCCTCCGAAAAGTTGTAATTGACGCTCTCGTTGACAGACACGACTTTTGTGATCGAGTTGTGTGTGTGTTGGTCGGTGACTTTTATTGTGGCATTGTCTTTTGGCGATAAATCCTCGACGTAGAGCGACACCGTATCGTCGCTTATGTAAACCGATTCACCCTCCGTAAGGACCACCGACTCATGCCGATGCTCGTCCGGGCTGGCGATAAGCGTGGGTACGGCAAAGGCAATAAGGAGAACCACAAGAACGGCACCCACGACTTTTGGGGCCTTTGGCATACTCCTACTACGTTCTCCGATAAAATAAAAGTGTGCGCGGTTTACATCTGTTTCGTCGCGAGACTGACGAACAACATGAATATCGGCAGAACCAGGAAGAGCGGGATAATCACCCACAGGCTACCCGCAGCTCCCCAGCCTGCATCGGTTGGATACTCATACTCAGTCACCGCGTAATCGCTGCCCGCTTCCGATGGTGCGATGGTGATGTCGATACCCCCGACTGTTACGGTGGAGTTTGACCCGGTATTAACGGTGGCTGACGCCGAATCACCGTCATACTGAATTGTGTACGTCGCGCTCGTCCCGCTGCTCACGCTGTCCACGGTTGCATTCAGCCCTGGGTTCAACTCGACAGTTTCAGAGGTGCTTTGGTTGTACGTCGCCGTTTCGTCGTCGGAGATCGCCCCGATAACGACCGGCATTAGGAACGCCGTAATAATCCCTGCAACGAACAGGGTAACGACGATCATGACCGCAGCTTTCGAATCTGGCACTATTTTCCACCTCCGTTATAGTGTTTCATTGATCGGTTCCTGTTCTCCGATTAGATGTTCGACCGGCTTAGCGCCATCCCGACGAAGAACAGGAAGATCGCCAAGACGACCATGACCGACAGGATGTCCCACAGAGCTGCGGCCCCGCCATCCCAGCTGGACGTGTCCACGGCCTCGATTTCGTCGATGGCGATCGGCAACAGGAACGCTGCCATGAGGCCCCCAACGACGAGGGCGACGACGAGGTTAACGGCGGTCGACGCGCCGGACTGTCCACGGTTGCCCATGCTGAACGGTTCGACAGTGGCTGCTTTGGCCTCTTCGCTGTCGAACAGCGTTAGGGCCTTTTGCTGCGCCATTCGCTTAGCTTTGCGAAGCATTGCAGCCTAATATTTAGTCCCCATTTACATAAAGTTCAGTCTGACGTAAGACTATACCTCCTCCCGAACGACCTCACCGACCGTTTGCCGTTGGAGATCAACTGTCGGGAGGTTACTAATATCCGCATAGCTCACGTCGAACTCGTTGTATATATCCCGAATCATTTTATCACGGATTTGCTTTTCCGTTTTCTTTTTCGTCTTTTTGAGTTTTTTCTTATGCTCCGTTTGGGGGACCGACTGCAAACTATCCCCTTCGGTCATTTCATCCTTTATTTTATCTAAATACCGTTTGTCGGGATCGTTCGCTGGGAGATCGACAAACTGTATATGCTCCTTCCCGGGTAAGGGCTTTCTCTGGGGCGTCTTATGCGGTGCAAAGTCGTTAACAACCACCTTATATGGTTGTGCAACCCCACGTTTGCGAACCAGGATCCAATAATCCGCCAGCTCAAGCATCCGAGCGTCGAGCATTGATATGGTTGGGAGTGTCGCCACCGTTGCTATTTGGCGCGCTCGCAACGTTGCCCAACCTTTCGACAAATTAACGTTTTCATTGGACATAGACCTCCGCCTGTCGGCGTTTGCCTCGATTTCATCGAGTAATAAAGCACTTTGCTTAGGTTTATTTATATGTGCATTTAAGTACTTTTGGACGTCGACAAATGCCTTTTCTTTTGCATCCCAGCCCTCGTCGGTGTTATCAATATATCGGCATAATTGAATTGCGAGTGTGGTTTTTCCAATACCGGTCTGGGAATTTTCCCCTTGAATAATGATTTTGATGTCATTGTCTGACGTCAGCTTCTTTTTGGCGTCTCTGCCGAGCGATCCAAAATCTGAGCGCTGAAACGCCTTTGACATGGTGTATGTAAGTATGGTTTCCCCACATAATTAATTAACTACGCGTAGAAAGGGAAAGTGAGGGAGTCAATCATACAATGTCCATCCGAGGCTCGATCGCGACCACACTGCTACAGTATAGCAGAGTCATTGGTAGAATGCTCGGCTGTCAGCTAGCTGTGGAAACGTCACAGCACAGTATTTCAACCACGATGGAAGTGCCGGACAAAGATGATCGCGCGTGGGATCCTGGCCTGTATAAGTACGGTAACTTGTTTGTGCAAGGGTACGCGAACCCCGTCAAACCTTCAGTGAAAGTAAATAAAGAGCTGGAAACGCCCGACGTTGTAGAGGTTGAAGAAGGCGACCCCGCCGAGACGGAAGACACCGACGACGATCCCGCGCACGCGCAACTCATTAGCAGCGCGAGATACCGAAAGTATATGCGCCAAGACTTGATCTCGCAGTTGCTCACACCTAAAGAGCAGTGGCGGATGATCGCCTATGGCGTCATGGCGGTGGCGGGGATGCAATTGCTCACCGTCGCCGTAATCCTTTGGGCCACGGGGTCGTTTGCATGACCGACGACGAGGAGGAGCGCGACCAGCCCGCAGCTCGGCCCATCTATCCGCAAACCGGTCCCGATCGTGAAGAGATGGCCGATTCGTATTTGCCGAGTGGCGACGACTGGGAGGCTAAAACAATCCTGGATCTCACCGATCCGGCTGCCGTCTCCGCATTAAAGCAGTTCGGGCGGATGTATCCCGAGATCGACGATCTCCAGCCACTCGTCGACGACTTTCTCGACCACTTTTTGAAGACACGGACCAGCGTGCAAGGGAAATCGCGCGACGAGTACCGCAATATCCTGGTATCCATGTACGGCGGTAACATCGACGAGTCGACGGCCAGGGGCGCGTTTGTCGACGCGCTGGCCTCAGACATGGATGAGGATGATTAACCCCGTAAAACTAACATCTTAGAGCCCGTAGACTATGCATATGCATATGGAACCCGTCGTCCTCGGCGTCGTCGATACTCTTTTGGCGATCTTGCCGATATTCCTATTCCTCGGCATTGCGATTACTTTCATCGTTTTGGGGGTTGGGATGTTTACCTCGATGGGATCGGGAAATACGGATCAGGCAAAGCGCGCCACGCTAACGCTCGTCGCACTAACCGGGATGGGATATATCACGGCCAAAGGCGCTCCGGACATTGGCAGCCAGCTGTCGAGCCAGGAGCTCAAATACCTCATAATCGAGAGTACCGACATCCATCGGATTCAGGCCGACCGAACAGAATCGTATGATGGGACAATCTGGCACCCGGACGGAACACTGCTGTTGGAGGATACCGCAGCACTGGAGTTTAACGACACAGCATGAGCAAACTCAAACTTGTTAATGAAAACGGGAAGATAGTCGCCCGGGACGTCGATACAGGCGATATCGTACCGATCGAATTTGGGAGTGA
>AKVG01000014.1_pt1 | contig 11325 bp, 18 predicted proteins | sample 248631 | NCBI WGS metagenome assembly AKVG01 (sample SAMN03295113, study PRJNA81851) | hypersaline lake metagenome | isolation source: aqueous lake water sample, post-0.1 um filtrate containing the viral fraction | place: Australia: Lake Tyrrell in northwestern Victoria
GGTATGCCACTCACACAGACCGAGCTAGAGGTGATCGAAAAGTCGTTCGGGACGGGCGCAGACGCGGGGAGTGACGCCCCGAACGGGTACACCGTCCAGGGAGGTTTGAACGAAGTGGTCCAGATCGGCCAGGACATGAACGAGTACGGACTTGACCTGTCCGGACTCCCGGCAGAGAAACAGGAAGCCCTCCGGCAGGCCACCGAGGACCTGGAATACTACCGGACCACACTCGCAACGCTGTTCGGGGACGACCTGGAGGACGAGCTGGACGGAGTGGAACTCCCGGACGGCACCGTCATCACCCTGCCGGCCCCCTAGTCTCACGCACATGGTCGCGTACTCACAAGTCCTGCCCAGGTTCCCGGACGATCCGAGCGACAAGGAGGCGGTCAAGGAGTACCTTCGGGACGCCCACGGGGACATCGAGGACGCCAAGGCGACGCTCATCTTCATCGCCGACGAGGAGGACTTTGACGTGGAGCCCGAGGACATCGAAGCCGTCACGAGTGAGCCACCGACCGCCACGTTCACCTAACCACACGCCCGCACGCATGACCTCACACTTCCAGGCCTACGATCCCACGGTCAAGCCCCCGTATCTCCGGCCCCAGTACCCGCGTCTCCGAGAGGAAGAGAGTCAGGTCCTTCGCGGGTATCTCAGTGAGACCGGGACCGACACCGTCAGCCAGCTCCGGACGGCCGTCCCGGTCGGTGAGGGAGAGGTCCGTGGCGATCCCCAGAACGTGGCCGAACGACAACGGAAAGCCCTGTCACAGTTCAAGATCGACGCGGTCGTTGACCGGCCGAACAAGCAAGAGATTATCGAGTTGAAGAGCCGGGCCACCCACACCGCGGTCGGACAAGTCCTCGCGTATGACCTGTACCTGGGTGAACGGGCGGACGAGCCCACGAACTCCCGGCCCGTGGTCGCCGCGTTCCGGGAACACCCGGATCTGGGGGACTTCGCCCGCGCCGTGGGGGTGGAGACACACATGGTGCCACAGATGGACCCGTCTACGGCGACCGAGCGGTTCCTCCAGGACGTTGACCGACTCGATGGGGACTAGCCGGTAGCATTTAGTGGGAACAGTTCTCACGGTACGAGTGTCGGGCGGCGTCCGCTACTCACCAACTGCGTGGCATTGCCGTACCAACCCCAGGCCGCCCGACCGTCTGTCACAGCTGACATCGGGTCACTCCGAGCGTGCGATCCAAGTCCTCGCCACAGGACTTTTGTGGATACTCCTCTCACTAGTGGGTAGCAAGCGTACCAGTCGCTCCGGATGGTCGGAAGGACCGCAGTGATGGGGCCGCACCTCTCCGTTAGGTTGGTCCGGGGTTAAGGTTCGTGGTCGTGGACCGGACTAAGGGCGTGGTCTGCCGATCCCGTCCAGGTCCGGACCTCGGACTGGACAGGACCGGAGCTCACACACACTTCCCCGACACACCATACCAGGCGGGGACACCGACGACGGTGGACAGGTCCCGGACCCTTCCTGTACAGGACTGAGCTTCGGAGCCTCCTGTCCAGTACGAGTTTCCCAGTGAAGCGTAACCGCTCGATACAGTCCGGACCCGCCGGCACCGCCCCGCTCCTGGCCACCCGTATACCGATGCACTACCCAGCCTTAGGGACCTAAGGCACGTATCTGCATCACACACCGGGGTCTGGCGGCAGAACTTGCCCCTAGGTCACTGTGGACGTCCCCGTCCGTCACTGCACGTCATCCAGGTCGGTCCTGCCGCGCGTTTTCGTTCGAGTGCTTAGACTTCGCTGTACAACAAGCTTCGAAGACACAGGACAGGTCCGACTACTCGGAGGGTTCCACGGGCTGTTCCTCGATCTGTCCGAGGAGCGATTCGATACCCTGGGCGGCCTCCTGTGGCGTGAGGGGACTGACGGCGGCCAGAGCCATAGCCGCGTCCTCACGGTCGATATGCTCCTGTGGTGGCATCCCTCTCGGAGTGGACCCCACGTCGTCCGCCACGGCCAGGACCTCCCCGTTCGCCTCCGCACTACTGAGCATCCCGTAACAGGAATCACACACGTTCAGAGCGAACTTTCTCCGGTTCGGGCGGTCGCTACCACAGCAGGTACAGTCCGAGATCTCCGGGGTTTCTGCGGGCGTGTGCTGGGCTTCAGCGGACTGAGCCTGTCCTTGGGCCCGCTTTTCGGCCGCCGTGGTTTGGTCCTTCAGAGCGTTCCGCGTGGTCTTGCGCTTTCGGCGGCACCGTTCGCGGAACTCACCCACCTGAAGGTCATGCTTCTGTTGGACGTCGATCATGAGCCGGGCATCCTCCCGCGCCCGCTCATACGCGCGTTCCTCGTCAAAGCCGCCCGCGTCCGCGTACTCCTGGACGACGTTGTCCCCAACGAGCTGGCGCACGGACATAGCGTGGGAGGTGTCCAGTGGGTGGTCCGGGTTCCGCCACGGGCCTTGAAGCCAGTCGGGGGCCTCACACAGGGAGAACACGCGGGAGAGGTATGACGGGGACAGTCCGACCTCGTCCCCGATGTCGGCGAGCGTCTTCCCGGTGTCCTCCCGGTACTGGTAGAGGGCGCGGGCGGTCTCCGCGTTCGTCATATCGATCCGCTCCGAGTTGGCGTCCAACTGGGCGACCACCGTGTTCTCGGGCGGGCGCGGCAGGATCGTACAGTCCAGGGTCGCCCACCCGAGTCGGTGGGCGGCGAGTCGGCGGGTCTCCCCGTCCACGACACGCATGGGGTGGTCGTCCCGGAACAGTCCATCGAGTTCGGCGGCAGTGGCGTCCTCCACCGCGTCCTCGGGGTCGACGGGATGGACGAGTACGTCCTGCAACTGTCCGACCGAGGGATCTCCCATCGAGGCGGCGAGGCTCGCCACGTCGTCCTCGGGGCGGTGTTCACGCACGTCTGTTGTGGGCTGTTCGAGTTGATCGAGTGGAACCGACCGGGAGATACGGGCGGTCGTCTCCTGTGAGGACATACGCTCGACTGTACAATCTACTGCGAAAAGAACGTGTGGGTGGACTCCGACCGCTAGGAGCCCTGGAACTCGCCCAGTGTGGCCGTCCGGTCGCGGCCGTCAGACACGCGGCCGGACAGGCGGACGTGGTCGTCCACGGCGTCCTCCTCGTGCGCGTCCACGTCACACCACACTCGGAGGGTCCCGTCCGTCAGGCGGACGCACACCGCCGCCTCGGACTCACAGGTGGCATGATCGCACTCAGTCATCCGTGGCCCTCCGTGTCGAGTCCATGTCGGGCGTGGCACTCAGCGCGGAGTGACACACCGCACACACCGACACGGGCTCCACGGGCGTCCACAGCCCGCGGCAGAGTCGAAGCGGGACGGTCTCCCCGCAGATGGGACAGGTAATCGTCTCCTCAGTCTGAGGCACGGCTCACCTCCACCCGCTCGCCGATCATGTCCTTCCAGGAGTCCGGGGAGTGGATCGCCTTCACCTTCGGACTGTCCACCTTCCAGAGCTTCAGGACCCCGGACTCGGAGACGGTTGCTCGGTCGTACTCATCGACTCGCGTCACGGTCTCGTGGTCTGCGTTGTACACCCAGACTTTCGGGTTCTTGTAGACTGTGTTCATGGGCTCACCTCACGCCTCCCGGATCTCGTCCAGGAGTTCCGGCACGTCCTCGACGGCCACGACGTTGTTCTGTCCGTTGTACCCGGCGACACTCCCGCCGCCACCGAGGGCCTTCACCTTCTCGAACGAGTCGTGGAATACGTCGAAGTGGATCGTCCCGGCATCCTTCTCCAGCATCCCGATGTCGTATCCGTGCTTCTCCAGCTCGTCCTCCATAGCCACGACGGGCCCCTTCTCACTCGTGAGTGGGCTCTCGTCCGTGGTCTCCTCGCCCATAGCCTCTTCGAGTGTGGTGTCCGTCTCCGTCTCGGTGTCCACGGTATACGCCTCCAGGAGGGCGTCCGGGAGTGACCCGTGGTCGACCGGGAGGGAGACGGCCACGGCGTGGAGGATCATCTCCTTGGGGAGGGGCCGGCCGTCCGCTCCGTCCTCTAGGTGGTCGACGTGCATGGTCGGCAGGTGGACGCGGGCCGCCCGCACGTCCGTCACGTCTCCCTCGCCGCGGGTCTCCGTCACGAGGACGGTCCCGTCCGGCAGGGCTCCAATGTCGATACGACTCAGGTACTCCGGCTGTGGGTCGTCAGTCATGGTCGTCGTCTGTCGTTGGTCCGTCAGTCGTCCAGTACGTGGTCACTCGTCCGTCTCGGAGTGGGTCGTGGGAATCACAGTAGTCCAGGACGAGACGCGTCCCTTTCACGCGGCGAGAGACGCGTCCAGGAAGTGGACATCCCTGGTAGGTGCATCTGTCCTCGTCCATCAGGTCCTCGGTGGTCCTCATGGCTCTTCACGCTCCAGACACCCGCGGACACTCTCCACGGTCCCACTGCATAGACGGAGGCGTCCCATATCGGAACACTCCGCACACTCGTACCACTCGATCACGTCCCGCTCCTCGCCGCCGCGGGCTCGGTAGTCCTGGAGGGTCACCGCCCCGCCACACTCACAGCGGAGTGTCATCTGTGGACCTCCATGGTGGCGAAGCACTCAGCCGAACAGTACCACTCAGTCGTGTACTGTTCCCCCCGTTCTCCAGTGTACACATACCGCACCTCTTCGTTCGTCCGGGTGAGGTCGGTGGGGAGGTCCGGCATCTCGTCAACTGGCTCGCCGCACCACTTACACTCAGTCGTCACGGGTCGGCCACCTCCCAGGTCACCGGCAGGACACTGAACCCGGACTGTTCCTCGCGGAGGATCACCCGATCTCCCACCTCCATGTCACAGGTCTCCAGGAGCTCCTCCGGGATGCTCACTACGATACTGTTACCGCCGCGTCGAACCTTCCTCGGGTTCGACTGTGTTCGGTCGTCGCTTGGCACGGGTCTCTGTACCCGTCTCCTACTAGTACAGTCATGATACTAATGACTTACTGTACTGTACAGGGAAGGGGTGACCATGACTGTACACCCATTGTGGTGTACTTGTACTCAACTTAAGCCGGCGTGAGCCCTGGATACGAGTGAGGTAACTACAATGGTCAACGTAACCGACCTGAACACGGCGGCCTCCAAGCTCGAACGGCGAGGCTCACAGGCCGGACAGGACTTCGAGACCGGTGTGCAGAACGTATCGGATAGTGAACAGCAGAACGCTACCCTGGAATCCGCGGCATCATGGGAGACGGGTGTCCAGGAGGCTATCCAGGAGGGGCGTTTCGAGACCGGAGTGAATAACCCGAGTCGATCCTGGCAGGAGACCACGCTGGAAGTGGGGTCGTCCCGGTTCACGCAGGGCGTGAGCCAAGCCGGAGACGTGTGGCAGGACTCGTTCCAACCGTTCGCGGATACGCTCCAGAGCCTGAACCTCCAGCCCCGCGGGAGTCGTGGCGCGGCGGCCAACTACGAACGCTCGCGGGCTGTGGGCGAGGCGTTGCATGACGCCCGGACGCAGGGGTAACTAGTCCACTATGCCTAGCACAGACAGTATCCGCGCAATGCGGTTCGAGGAACAGAACCTATCCACGGGTGACCTCGTCCTGGAGGCGGACAGTAACGAGTCGTATGTGGTCCAGGACTTCGGCGTGGACGGTGGCGGTGAGGACGACATCGTCACCGTGTCCATCGGTGAGGAAACCATGTTCGCGTTCCCGGTCGAAGACGGTGAGGATACGCTGTTCCGTGAGGACTCACTCCAGGAGTACGGATACTCCCTGTACGGTCTCATGCGGAACGCCGGCATCCCGGCCCCCATGCTCCAGGTGCCGGAAGGGGACGACCTCACGGTCACTACGGACGGGTCCAGTGGGAACGTGACGGTGAAATACCGAGAGGGGGCCGCCTCCCTCGCCTCCCCGGCCCAGCCCGGGGGTCCGGAGACGAAGGACCGAGTGTATCCGGTCTCGGGAGAGGGAACGGCCACGGGCGTCTCTGATTCCACACAGGTGACGATCAACGTGGACACGTCCCGACAACCCGCGGCCCTGGACGACTTCCCGTTCGGGACGGACTGTCCGAACAACCGGGAGTTCGATCTCCTGGCCCTGTCCCTCGTCCTGGACGGGGACGTGACGAGCGGGACGATCGACTCGTTCCGGCTCACCACGGAGGAACAGCGGTTCCTCGCACAGGACGCGGAGTTCGTGGACGCGGACAACGCCCAGTACCCCGGAGAGGACCCGGACGACGGTCCACTCCTCTTCCCGCTGGGGATGGGTGGCCCACAGACGTATGCGCCCGGTGACGAGCTGGACCTGGAGGTCCAGGCCACGAACACCTCCGGTGGTTCGGGGGACCTGAACGTGAAGGCCACGTTCATCTTCGACAGACGGGGGCTCTAACATGGTCAACCAACATCTCAAGCTTGAGGGGAGTTACGCGTCCGGAGCGACCGAGGAAGTTGTGGACACGTTCTCACCCGCTTCAGGGGAGACGGTCGAGACGGTCGCCCTGTACTTCGACGCGGACTCGAACACGGAGTACAGCCTCTTTCTGGAGGAGCAGACCATATACGACCGCATCCCCGGTGACGACGTACCGACACGGTCGGAGCCGCTTGCGCTGGACCTGCGGCTAGAACAGGGGGATACGATCAAGCTCGCCGCGACGGACCTGAACAGTACGGGGACCGAGGCGCGGGCCGTGATCCTCCAGACGAACACCAATATCCGAGGGCAGTAGGATGCCGTTCCACCAGGACATGGACGGCGAGTCGCTCCGGACGTCGACTCACAACGACGATGGGTCGACGGCCATCGGGTCCACGACCACACTGTACGGACGGGCCGGAGCCGCCGGGCTTGTCCCCGCGTCGGGTGAGCCACGAGAGACGTATGGGGCACCGCCCCGCCGCGGCATCGAACTCGTGGACGACCCGCTCGGGGACACGGACACGCCGGAGCTGGAGCCGGCCGGGACCGGGACCGAAGCGTCCACCTCGTCCACGGATAACGTGGTCGTCCTGGACTTCCAACCGGACCGGAGCCAGACGCTCCTCCTGGACGAGATCGCCGTCTCACTGGAGTCGAACGGCGAGACAACGGTCTCAGTAAACGGAAGCGTGTTCGGCCCCTACACCGGAGCCACGGACGTATCCGTGGAGTTCTCCGGGGCGAAGGTGCCGTATGGTGGCTCGGTGAGGGTCTTGCACCGCTCCACGGACGGGGCATCAACGACCACCCGCGCACAGGTCACGGGGCGGGAGGTGTAGTCATGTCCGCTCCAGGCTTCACTGAGGGCGGTGGCGCGGGTGGCGAGGAAGAAGACGAGTCGTCGGACCCCGCGCCCGCAGTCCGGACTGTCGGGCGGCGTATCGGTCCCATATCGTCCGGTCCTGGAACGGACAGTGTCGTCCCGGACGAGGAGCCGGACGACGAGGAGAGTGAGCCGGAGCCGAACCGCACGCTGGACCAACTCCGGAACACGGGCGACCCGAACGCGGTCGACCGGACACCGGTCCTCGGGACGGACGACATTCCCGTCAAGCCAGGGGAGTGGCCACTGGGCTTTCCGGTCCAGGGCATCCCCCGCGTGGCGGCCGTCCTGAACCTCAACTACGTGTACAACGAGGAGCGGGAACAGTGGGAGCGTCAAAAAAAAGGTGAACGCCGGGACCCGTTCCCCGAGGTCTCGACGGGTCCGAGTCCGGACAGTACGGGCTCCCCACAGGTCCCAAGTCCCTCCCTCACGACCACGAAGCTGTAACCCATGTCCGAGTATTACGTGAGCAAGAGCCTGGAGACGCGAGTGATCCGGGAGGACGGAGACCCCGACGAGTGGACGGAACACGAGACGGACAGTATCACACAGGCGTTCGGAGCGATATACTTCGCTCAGATTAGTCAGAGTCAGACCCCGCCACAAGTCACGTCCGTAACCGGGTCCGACTTCCAGTTAGTAGAGACTACGAGGAACTTCCGGTCTGTGAACGTCAGCAATCCCAGAGGACCCGGAATCGTATTCGGGGCCGGAACAGACCCGGTCGAGTACGACGACGCGGACCTGGCGAGTCGGTTCATATCCGGGGTAAACTACAGTAACGGCCAGGCCAGTATCACCCAAACTAGCACAGCCACGGACGTGGAGGTGGAGCGGACGCTCGGTAACACCAGCGGGTCGGACATCGTAGCCAGGGAGGCAGGACACGTCGCCAACGGGCAAGTAACGGGAGGGGGCGCTGAGGAGTTCCTGATTGCACGGGACGTACTAGACGAGGAGATACGACTCGGGCCGACCGAGTCACTACAAGGACGGTATACATGGAGCTTCCCGGTGTAACATGAAAGACATGAAATGGGCTGAAGCGGCCACGAGTATCGCTGGTATCGTGGGCGTGCTCGCTGTCCTGTACCTCCAGGTCATCGACGGACTGTCCCCTCGTGTCGTTGGGGTGGCCATCGTCGTCATCGCCGGGCTCGGTGGGTACAAGGTCATATCCGAGTACATCCAGATACGACAGGCGTGAGCTATGGTCCAGACTGTGACGCTTCCCCTGTCCGCCCTGAACGCGATTCCAGGAGTGTCCGGACTCGACGACGTGACGTTCGACATCCCACAAGTGTCGGACATCGAGGGCGCGGTGGACGACGTAGTGGGGGAACTCCGGGACCGGGTCCAGGACCTCCGGCGGGAGCTGGACGAGGGACTAGACGATGTGGTGGAGGAGGTTACGGACGAGCTAGACGGGCTTGAGGACGAGGTGGCCGAAGCGGTAGCGGACGAGGTCGGAGACGTGCCACTCCCGGACGAGGACGACCTCACGGACGCCATCCTGGACGCCCTGGACGTGGACGAGGGGCTGTTCGGTCCACTGGACGAACCACTGGACAGTGTCGTGGAGAACGCGGTAGAGGACGCCGTGACCGGGGCGGCGGACTTCGGGATCGACCTCACTGGGCTCACCGGGACGGTGGACGACATCCAAGCCACGGTGGACGACCTCACACAGGGACTTGAGGACCTGGATACACTCGGGACCGATGCCGTCCGCCGTGTCGTGGACGATGCCCTGGACGAGGTGGAGCCCACGGTGGACGATTCAGGGCTGTTCACGGACCCGGTCCAGTTCGCGGTGGCTCTGGCTACTGAGGCTGTGGACAGGGCCGTAGACGAGGACACGCAGGAACGCTTACAGGCGGTGCTTGAGGACTAACGGGTATGGTCCTCTCCGACCTTATCCGTGGGTTCGCGGACCTGATAGAGACCGCACGGGAACGTCTGAACATAGAGCAACAGACCCGAGAGGAGCAAGCGGCGAACCAACTGGTGAAGCTCCTGGAGGAAGGCGAGATAGACTTCGCGGACCCTGAGGACGGGACGATACAGACAACGGAGCCCGGCGAAGCTGTAGACGACCCTGGGGACGCGATCGCCGGTATCGTGGGTACTCTCCCGGAAGAACTGGAGAACGTCCTTACCGACCGACTCGACCCGGAGAACGTCCGGGACCTGGACGAGGTCCGTGGAGCCGTCGACCAAGCCGAAGGCGCGGCGTTTGGACTCGTTGTCGGGGGATACGGCGGCGGACTCGCCCTGGAGGCCGCGAGTGCGGGACAGATAGACACACAACAGGAGTATGTCGCACAGGCGTTGTCGTTCCTCGCCCTGGACGACATCCTCGGACAGGAGCTGGAAGTAGAGTTATCCGAGGGAGTACGTCCATCCCTGAACGCCGCGGTAAACGAGGAGTTCCGGACGAAGTTCGTTGACCTTCAGGACGTGGTGGAGCGGGACCTCCGGAACAAGGACGCGGACGAGGACTACATCGAGGACATCGCCACCTACGGGATTCGAGAGTCGGACGTTCCGATCCTCGAAGAGGTCGCCCTGAACGCCATGGAGTTTGAGGAGCTTATCGAGACGCCCGCCGAGCTGGGGCTCGTCGTCCCCGACGAGGTCCTGGACGCGGAGCTGGACCGGGCCGGGTACTCCGAGGACACCAAGGACTTCCTCCGACAGGTGAACGGACGGATCCGTGAGTCGGCCCGGATCTACCAGGAGCTGATAGAGACTGAAGAGCTGGTAACGGACCTGGACACGCTCGTGGAGGACGGGATCGTGGGACCGGAAGAGGCGGCCGCACAGGTGACCGACCGCGTCGACGCGGACCTTCAGGCCCTTCAGTCCAGGTTCAGACAGAAGCGTAGCCAGCCCGCCGGAGCCCCATCACAGGCCGACCACCGTGACGCGTTCGTCCGCGGGTACATCACTCGGGAGGAGTTTGAGACTCGTGTCGACCAGCAGGAGTTTCCGGTGGACGAGTTCGGTGGTGTCGTCGACGCGATCATCCTGGACGAACTGGACGGAGCCCTCCAGGAATCACTCGCCCTCGGACTCGTGTCCGAGTCCGAGTTTACGACTTTAGCTGGACAAGTTGGACTAGACGACGAGACCGCCCGTCTCCTCACTCAGGGCAACAGCTTCAGTGACATCGTGGACGCACGCCTCGCACAGGGCGGCACACAGGCTCAGAAGCCGACGAGTGTCCTAGTCGGTATCGGAGAGGCACGAGCGGGCGGACTGTCCGCACAGGGCATCGAGACACTGACAGACCTGGCACAGGCGTCCGTGGCGACCGTGGCGGACGGGGCGCAGGTGAGTGACGATCGGGCCGCAGAGTTCATACAGCAGGCGCGGGCTAGAGTACGGTAGTACATGGGATTCGATTCAGGGACGACCGGACGCGACATCAAACCGGACAGTGTGGACACCGGGAGTGTCGACGCCACTACCCTATCCGCTCCGGAGTTGAACCTCACCGGGGATACGCTCACGTCGCCCAGTAACGACCTGGAGTATGAGGATAGTGCGGGGAACACGCAGAACGTGACTAGCCCAGCGGACCTCGCCACGCTCACCGGCTCGCCCGTAGAGGTCGGGGCGGACCTCGATGTGGAGGGGAACGCCGTAGAGAGCAGTACCGGCACCGTCACGCTCGGGAGTGGGCTGGACATGGCCGGCAACTCGGTCGGTGACTCGTCACAAAGGTTCCTTGACCTTTCGGGTGAGGACAACGATGTGCAGCTTGGCACCAGCAACTCGTTAGTAGGCTCGGGTGGCTCTCGGCGACTCCAACTGGCTGGTGGGAACACGAATATGCGGGATGAAACGGGACAAGTGAAGATTAGTCTCGGCAACAACTCGGGTACTCAGATAAGAGCGCGCGGCGGGGAGCCGATTCGCTTTCTGGACCTAGAAGGGGGGTTCTTTGCAGTAAGCTACGACTCTGCGCCCGTCGCGCCGGGAACGCTCTCACTTCTGAACGCGGAGCTAGACCTCACGAGCAACCAGCTACTCTTTGACGACGA
>AKVG01000025.1_pt1 | contig 10466 bp, 14 predicted proteins | sample 248631 | NCBI WGS metagenome assembly AKVG01 (sample SAMN03295113, study PRJNA81851) | hypersaline lake metagenome | isolation source: aqueous lake water sample, post-0.1 um filtrate containing the viral fraction | place: Australia: Lake Tyrrell in northwestern Victoria
GCGTTTCGGTTGTTAGCGATGCGTTGCGCGGTCGGTCGTCGACGGGTTCCTGAGTCATGCAAAATTCTGAATAGTTTTTTGCGTCGGTTGGTCGGTAGTCGGTTCGGTCGTCGGTGTGTCGCGGACTTCCGCTTTTGCTTGGCGTTTTTCGTGCCGTATCATCTCCCTGAAAGTTGTTACCACCAGTTCAACGACGCCCATTTCTTCCGGTGGTTTCCGGGTGGGTGCCGTTCGGTCGACGCCGCGCGCTTCGGGTTCGGCAACCACCGGGTCGTCGATGGCTGCGGGTTCTAAGTCCGGCGTTATGTCGGCCGGTTCCGGTTCGGGCTCCGGTTCCGGTTCGGGCTCCGGTTCCGGTTCCGGTTCCCGCTCGCGCTTTTTCTGATAATGCCGTTCGGCGCGCTCCTCATACTCGGCATGAAGGTCCTGAAGGTCGGTTTCTGACCGGAGTCCATAATCGTCCTTTATCTTCTCCCATATACGGCTACGTTCTTCTTCAAAATCGGCGGAGGGGTTCGGGCTAATGAATTGCTCCGGTGCCTCATTCATTTTTTCGTGGACCCGGTCGGCCCGCTCCGGGTCGGCCCACTTCATGAACCGGAAGTATTGGTTAAACTGCCGAAGCATGGCACCGCGCATGTCGGCCGTCTCGCCCGAACCGCCACCGCGCTCCGACGGACTATAGGACGTCGTGGACATTGGTCGTTAGTTTCTCGAAAGCAGGGTCTCGCAACTCCCACACCACGCGTAAGATAGTTCGGGCGAGTGCGGGCCATCGTCTGCTTGGTGCAACTCGCGGTCCGGTTCGGGGCCGTCTGCAGCTCGGGGCGCCCCGACAAATTGGACCGACTGCTCGATGGTCGCATTGACAATCTGCGATCCGCACTCGGGGCACGGATCAGCATCGAGCCAAAGCCGGACGTTCCCGGAGTCGTCGACTGTGCGCCGGATGCTGTACTCCCATGCATCGGGTCCGTTCTGGGTTTGTGCCATCACATGCTTTACTATGGGGTACAGGGATAATAAATGCTTTTGTTGTATACTGATAGGTATGGTGTGTAATGCGGTATTACCCACTAAGGTACATATACGCGGGCGGGTGTGCGATATGAATAGCCGTTCCGGGTGGACGGCCCGATCATAGCCTATAGCCCTACATATACGCATATACGGCTATATACGGCTATATAGGCCTATATACGCGCATAATACGCGCGCGCCAATTGGGAAAATCTGAAAAATCTGAAAAGGAAAAATTCTGTGAAAAATGCAGAATTCCGTGAATTCCCCCGGATTTCTCGTGAGTGCGCGAATTTTTCGATACCAGCTCGATTTTCTCGCAAGCTGCCGAAAAAGGTTCGATCTCGCCGAAAGTCTCATGGATTTTGCGAAAGTAGTTTGATACATGCACAGGCGCGCATACCTGAGCGGGGTGGTGGGCGTGGGTGTGGGCATGGCTGGGTGTGTGGCTGGTGGGAAAATTGGAGCCAGTGGAGGAAATCAGCAGCCAGCAACCAAAACTGTACAGGCAAATGGGTGGGAAATGTGGATAAGGCATTGGCAAGCCAAAAAAGAAATTAGATATTTCGACGATTCTTCCGAGTCAATTCAGCGGCTCGAATCCGATAACGGGTGGTGGTATGATATTACGATGCAAGTTACAAATTTGGCCGGGTCCACAAAAGAGGAACTCCCGATCAACCAGTTCCGACTCCTTGCTAACGGTGAAAATTTTGAACCACTACGTTCACTTCCTGGGATAAAATGGTCCCAGGTCCGATCTGAGGACGGATATGCTTGGGAATTGGCGAATTTGACAATAGAAAGTGGTGGCGAATGCCCTCCCGGTGACGATTTTATTAGAACCTTAATTTTTGACGGTGCGCCGGACCACTCGCCCCGGGTGTTGTGGGAATCTGGCGATGGCGGCAAATATTTGCTCAAACCCCAAGAGGGGTGAATTCACTTTCACTTCCGCCGCGCGTCCGTGGCCGTTGATTATGACCCCTGACTGTGAAGTCAACAAGGCATGTCAGTCGGGTTCCAGGTCCTCGGGCGGGACGTCACCGTTCAAGAAGCCGACGCCGCAATCGGTGATCTCGTAGAGGGCGCTGGATTCGTCGTAGTAGGCGACGAGCCCATGTTCCCGGAGGTCCGCAACCGCCTTCGCGGCCGTGGTTCGCGCGAAGCCCGTATTCGCCGCTATCGCAAACGGCGGCGCTACGATGTCCTCGCCGCGATTGTACAGAAATTCGAGGACCGCCACATGCGAGCGATGCATCCAACTGGGGCGTTCTCGAACGGGCACGTCAACGGACCAATCCAGAGGCATGGTATAAAGATGTGCAGCAGACTGCACTTCAATGTACAATACTGTGTATTTATGAGATACTGTGGCCCATTGGAGTTAAGTGTTAGGAATTTGTTGGTAACTGTTGGTTTTGTTGAGATGGGCAATAACCCATCATGGCAGGTGGGTGTGGGAAAGAACGGTGGCGGGATCGTCGTGACCTCACCGAGGGAGTCGGCCAGGCGACCGCAACGATGCGAAACACGTCGGGGGATCGAGCGGACCATAAATTCTTTGGTACGTGGAAACAATATGACCCATAGGAAGATACGAAATGGGACGGAGACGGAACAAAACTATGAGTGACGACGAGCTCGTTCAAGTGGTCCAAGAGCATCCAGATCGGGCAGTAACGGCGTCAGAAGTTGCAGATCAGGTCGACTTGACAAGGCAGTGGGTATTGGAACGCCTGAACCAACTGGAAAAGAAGGGTCGGGTTAGGAAGAAACAAGTTGGTTCGAGAGCGGTCGTGTGGTGGTGTCGGGGAGATTAGCCTTCAGCGACCCGTTTACGGCCGTCATCGGAAAGCCAGTATATCACCGCTCGGGAACCCACATCCTTTCGGATGATTAGTTGTTCATCTGTTAGTTCGCGAAGCCGTTTGTTTATACCCTGATTGCTCATATCGACGGCATTACCCACATCAGATGCGGTTACAACTGGATCCGGGTGCAATGCGATTGCTCGAAGAATCTCTTCATCGCTTACCTCTGGCGTCCGGCCACGTTCGCCCATCTTAGTTCCAATTAATTGCTCCGTGTCAATAGTAATGTGGGATATTTAATAAGGGATACGTAACCCGCAGTTGATACGTGGAAATCATTAAGTAGGTTGAGCCTACTAGATGGTGGTATGGCAAGACACGCGGCGCTCAATGGGACGTTATCGCACCGAAAATCGCGGTGCGACGCCCCTGTGGAAGGCAGGAGCGCCGCGTTGCGCCTACAGAACTTACAGCACTATGAGTTACGAAAGCCAAAGCCATAGACCTGACGGTGCCCGCGCAGGCCAAAACAACCGCGCTGGCGAGAGCGACGAGGCGGCGGTCGATGCCGAGACAGTACGAATTCCGGATTATAGCACCGGGCGCATCGAAAACAAGTGGGAGAGTTACCACGACGACAACGATCCCTGTTGCATGATGGACCGGACGTCGCGGCCGACGCAAACGGTCTCCCCGGCGGAAGCGGAACGCAAGGGCTACGAGCCCTGTGGGCTGTGCTTCCCAGAGACAGGGGACGCCGGGCGAGACCCCGGCGAGCTGCATTTTGCCGTCCTTGATGCCGTCGAAACCATCCAGGCAGAGGGGTCGGACGTGATCGGGTCCGACGGCGTGAACCCGCAAACCGTCGCGGACCGGCTCGACGTCCCGGTGAAGAAGGTTCGGGACCGGCTGAAAACCTCTGATAAAATTGTGGCTGAGCGAGCCTACGACGGCCACCCGCTCACGGTCTACAAAATCCCGGAGGGCGACACTTCATGATAACGCTCGTCTGCACCGCCGACGGCTGCCAGAACACGACGACCGACCGGCGAGACCTGTACCGGATGCGCTCGAGCGCGCTTGAGCGCTGGTGTGAGGATTGCGGCACCTATCGCGAGTTCGAACGCGCGCCCGTCATCATCCACGCCCGCAAGATCGAGGACGAGGCCGAGGACGACCGAGTGCGCGAGCTGGCGCGCGAGATCGCTCAAATCTCCGTCGGAGGTGAGTCGGCATGAAAGGATTCCCGAACACCAAAGGAGCGACCGGGACGCCGGACGATGATTCCCCCTCACACAATTACCTGGACGAGCGCGTGAAAGGCGTCGACGATCGGCGGGCGATTCGAGCGCGGGATCTCGCCCAGGAGGGTCGGTTTACCGAGGCGCTGGACGTCGCGCGCCAGATCAACCACGAAGAGCGTAAAGACGCCCTGACGCGCTTGTTTCAAATGGCCCGTCAGCAGCAGAACGAGGTGTGGGACTGATGTCGAAACCGCCAGAAGTCAAGCACATCGAAATGCAGGCCGCGTGGCCGCCCGTGACCGTCGAGAAACACCGCGAACGGCGGTCCGATCACGCCGTTTGGGCCGTTGCGATGGCGCTGCTGGCACTCGTCGTGGTTCTCTCACAAACGCCTGATTTCGTGGGGATAATACCCGCGTTTATAGCAGGGTCAGGGTTCCAAAACTGGCTCTCATACCCACATTTGTACGGTCGCGAGGAGGTGAACGGCTGATGTCGTCCACAGAGGACGTCGATTTCTCGCCACGGCGGTTCGAATTACCCCGAAACTCGGCTCAGTACCACCTACTCGTTTACAATGGCGACTACAAACGCCTCTGCAACCAGTCAGCGGACGCCGGCCGGGTTTACGCAAGCCCGCTCGCGTCGATTTCGAGCCGGAATCTCTGCCCACGGTGCCAGGTGGCAAAACACCGGATGATAGAGGCCGATACTGACGATTTAACCATCGACGAAAATACCCCCCGGATGCGGGTGGGGGTTGACGGGGGTGAATCGGCGTGACCGGATTTTGCCACTATTGCGGCCACTGGACGCCGGATCCCCGGCCATCTCATATCGACGGGCAGGTTGAATTGGTTTGCCCGACCTGTTATTCCCTCGAACGGCACCTCGGACGGCACGATCGCGACCAGGAGGTGTCCGTCAAATATGTGTGAAACGCATAACCGCCGCACCACACGCGGTGGCTTTAAGGCAGGCTGGCGTCATACTGTAAAGCGAACGCTACGGAACAAAAGAACGGCAGAAGGCCGATTGGTGACACACGGTTATTCTGCCGCAGACGACATAAGGTTTGCCCTGTTCGGCGAGCCGGTGGTGTCGTCAACGGTCAAGCACCAGAATATATGCACGCTTATCCCGACCATCAGGAGGTGTCGTCATGCGGGAGTCTGAGATCCGCACCGATCTTAGACATCTCGACCGACACCACACCCGGTTTGAGGTGTATCGCCAGCTCGACGCTCAGGAGGGCCAGGGCCATGAGTGAACGAGAAGGGGTCTCGTTCCCTTCGTTCCCTTCACCCCCTCCTGACGAAGGGAACGAGATAATCGCCGGACGGCGTAGTGGCAACGCCGCTCGTTCCCTTCGTTCCCTCCGTTCTGCCCCCAAGGGGGCTTTTTTTTTGCGCTTACCTCTCAACAATTGTCCCCCCTCTCATACCGAAGGGAACGAAGGGAACGAGAAGGGGTACCCCGACGCCGGGGGACGAATTTTCGTTCCCCACCCCCTAGGGAACGAGCAGGAACGAGGGGAACGGGGAGGTGAACGGGTATGGTGACGGTAGAAATTAACGCTGAGGCAATTCCCACGGAGTTGAAGCAACGCGACCAGTGGTTGCATTGGGATGCGTCGGCGGAGACGCCTCGCCAACCGCATCGGGAAGGAGATTTCCACGGGGTAAGTTGGTCCGACCCTGACGATTGGATGCCGTTTGACAAGGCACTATCCGCAGCTCGAGATGTTGATTCGTGGGGTGTCGGGTACGTTATGGCGTTGGAGAACAGCCGCTACCCTCGCGGGATTTACGGCTGCTTGGATCTCGATGGGTGTGTGTTGGAAGAAGGAAGGCCGAAGGACTGGCTACCGGATCTCGGTCGTTTTCTCGAAGAAGGTGGCTATGCGGAATATTCGCCAAGCGGAGATGGTATTCACATACCGATCGTTGGTCATGAACCACCGGAGTGGTGGTCCGACTCGCACTTTAGTCAGGAAGAGCACGAAGGAGTCGAATACCTCACGAATAAGTTTGTTACGTTCACGGGTAACGATCTCGACGCAGCCGGGCACGCCGTTGCGGAGGTTGACCCGACGCCGTTCCTGTTTGATGCCTACACGGAAACAAACGGCGAGAGCCCACGTCTCGAACCGTCGGATGATCCGGAAGGAGAGTCGAGGGCCAACGACGACGAATGGCTTGACGAGGACGCGGTTGAGGAAGCCTTGTCGAACATCGACCCGGACGTGAGTTACCCAATGTGGCGGAATATCGGGTTTGCGATCCATGATTTTGACAGTTCAACACGCGGAAAGCAACTATTTGAGTCATGGTCGCGAAAGGGATCGAAGTACGATGGCGATGCCGAACGGTACGTCGATGCTATTTGGGATAGTTCGGAGCCCGGTGACGGTGTAACCGTCGCGACGTTGATACATCACGCAAAGGACAACGGATGGCAACCGCCGAACAGTTCCGGGCCACAACGAACAAAAAAACCCCAACAGGAAGTCGATGATGGGGAAGTGGAGCGAGGCGAGAAGATTCTTCAATCGGAGACAACCCGGGATAATCCAGCCGGCAGGTTGGAAGAGGATGGTGGTTGTTACGGCCATCACGAAGTGATTCGGGATAAAAACGGGGACGTAAAGGATACACACTGGAATCAGGAAACGAACTTCACGCTCGAAACGCTGTCGTATATCAAGAGCTACGAGGGCGAACTGCTTAATATTCGCGTCCATCCATCACACCCGATGGGCGATTCCTACGACGTCCAGGTGCACCCAAAGGTGTTCAACGAACCCCGGACATTCCGCGAGGAGATGGTACGGGGCCGGACAACCCGTTTCGAACCGAAGCGCGACGTCCGGGAGGTGTTGAACGATCTGCGGGAGACGGTCGGGAGCCAGATGGCCCCGCAGCACGTCGGGACCGAAACAATCGGCCTTCATGGCGACGACTACGACGAGTGGGTGACGCCTGTCGGAACGCTTCGCGAGGGAGGGTGGGCCGGCGACCCAACGTATGTCTTCTACGAGAAGGGCGGCGACCAGGATCGCGAGACATCGCTTGAGCAGAAGTGGGAACTCAACCCCGACGAACACGACGCCGTCGACGACGAAGAGGTGCGGGACATTATCGAACTAGTCCCGAAGACACGCCGGCCGTCTCGAGGCCTGCCCATGATGGGGTGGTGGTATGCGGCCCCGCTCAAACCGTTGATTCGCGACATCGAGGGCGAGTTCAACCTACTCCAAGTGACGGGTGGGACTGGGGCTGGGAAAACATCGGCGCTGGAGATGTTTTACCAGTTGTTCGGAGCTGACCCGCAGCCGTTCGGGTGCGACGACAAAGGGTTCACGATCGAAAAGAAGTTCTCGGAGTCGCGGGGGTTGCCGATCTGGTTGGACGAATACAAACCGTCGGACATCCCAGGTGGGAAACTCGACTGGCTCCACCGCCGGCTTCGAGAGGTGTTCCGAAACAAGGCGCTACCGAAGGGCAGGTCGGACCTTGGGGAAGTAACGTTCACGATGCAGGCCCCGGTCGTGTTCAGCGGCGAGCAGACGGTCCAGGCGGCCGCTGTGCGCCGCCGAACCATCATGACGAACCTCTCATCGGAGGGAACCCAAGGCCCGTTCGAGCGCGCCTACTGTGAACTCGTAGGGGCGACCTATACTGACGATGAGGGCCGCGAGCACTACCCCGAAGGGATGGACCTGAGCCAACACGCCCTTGCGTATTATCAATACGTCCTGTCGCTTGATCCTGAGAATGTGAAATCGCTGTGGAATGAGTGCCGGGAGGAGACCAGCGATTACCTCAGCGATATGCAAATCGGCTCGCTTGACGAAAGCGAATTCCAGGGCCTTCGGACCATCGTCTTTGGGTTTCGTTTGTTTGAGCAATTCGCCCAGGAGTACGGTGTTAAAACAGACCAGCTCCCATCGGAACCTGAATTACTTGACGCCTTGCGTCACGTTGCCGAAAACATCGGCCCGGACGGGCGGCGGCGGAAGCATCACGACGAGTTTACCGAGCTGCTGTCCCAGGCTGCATCGTCGGGCTACCTTGAAGAAGGCGTGCATCACCGCGTGTTAAGCAGCCAGAAGTTCGATGCCGAGGTACTGGCGTTTCATATGCCCACGGCGTTTGGTGGGGTGAAGAAGTATCTCAGAGAGTTCAACCTGGAGGACGATTACACGATCCTTGGAAAGTCCGACTACGTAGATTCATACGCTGATAAAGCTGAAAACGAGGACTCCTATGCGTTGGACACGAACCGGAAGGTGCGGGGGTTGGATAACGGTACCAAAGCGGTCTACATCGACGTTGAGAAGGCGTCTGGCCGGTTGGGCGACGGATTTAACCCGTCGGCGTTCACGGACTGGGAAGACGAGGAGGCGGAAGGTGGATCGGACGATGACGGCGCCGACCCGATTTCTGCGTTGGCTGATGGAGATACTAATGTGACCATCGAGGCACGCGCGTTAGGTGTTGATAGCAACACACCAGATCAGATCGCCGAGAAAGCAGAAATGCAGGACACGACAGGCTCGATTACGGCGACGGTGTGGGCGGATGCGTCTAAGCCATCACTGGAAGAAGGCGTCTGCTACCGATTCAAGAACGTCTCGGTGTCGACGTTCCAAGGGGAGCTTGAAATCCAACTCAACGAGCAATCCGGCGTAAAGGAGATTTCTGCCGGGGTGGGGAACGCACCGATGGCCGATTCGGGAGAATCGACGACGATCGAGGAAGCAGCCGCGACGGATGGTGGAAATGGCTCAGACGGTGGAACGTTGGAACTCGCACGGTCGGCGGCCGAGTGGGTTCGGGAACAACCCTCGGCAAAGGCAAAGGAAGAAATAGTCACGCACTTGGTCGAGTCCGAAGGAATCGACGCGGAACTCGCCAAACAGGCTACCGAACGGTGTATCGAGGAAGACGGGTTGTTAGCTCCCGACCCGGAGAGTGCCGAGGGGTTCATTGGGACCTGAAACCCCAATTGGCGAAAACCTCCTTCCTGGCGGTCCTTTTTCCCGATCGACGATTTCGCCGCGTAGCCCCGAAACAACTTTATATAGCTCTATATATACATACATATAACTATAAACTACTATATAGAACTAAGTATCTGGAACACATATTGTAAGTGACGGCGGCGCGCGGCGCGTCGCCGGTAACGCATGGCTATGCACGCTACGGCGACAGCGTCGGCCGGCGACGCGCCGGCTGAGGGGTCTTTTTCGCCCGCGAGTAGTCCGATTGCCGACGTTGTAGAGCGGTATCGGTCGGTCATAGAGCGGGTGGACTGGCAACTTTCGGAGGATTCACCAAAATGAAACTCACAGCACGATCGATTCTGGTCGTCCTCATCGCGTTCGCGGTAATCGGGAGCGCATCTGGGGCGGCCGTGGCGGCGAATAGCGCGTACAATTACGATAGCGATTCGGCCCATAATCCGGCTATCGAAGCCGACACCACCATCGAGCACTATTCGATGGGCTGGGACGGGCTGCAATACGAGGACGACTCGGGGGAACTGGCGACGCTACCGGCGGAACTGAACGACTCGGTTGACAACCCCTACGAGTTCACCGCGACGGATCTGAACTTCTCCGATGCTGGCGAGTTCCCGCACGAAAAGGAGGACGTGTCGGCGCTCACCGCCTCGGAGTGGTCGGGGACGGCAACGGCAACCGACGTTGAAACGGCGCCGAGTGTCGATGCCGTCGATCTTGACTTTGCCGGCAGCGACGAAATGACGTTTTCGAACTTCAGTATCACGTCGGACGAACAGAAGCGGTATCTCACGCTGTTCGCCGACGTTGAAACGCTGAACTCGGGTGCGGTCGTCGAGGTTCGGGTCGTCGACGAGGACGGCGACTACTACGTTGCCAAGATGGACCCGACGGCGGACCCGTCCGCTGACGACGTAATCGCGAACTCGACGGGCGAAGGGTTCGTGTTCCAGGCGCAGCTCGGTTCCATGACGCTCCAGACGGCGGGCGACGGCACGTTCAACAACATCCAGAAGGTGAGCGTCAACGAAACTGGCGGATCGGCCGCCACGGTCGAAATCTCGGCGCTGAACGTTGACAAAACCAGTCCGTACACACTTGGAACGAAACTCAAGGACACTGACGATGACGACGAACTTGAGAACGTCGACATCAAAGAAGTGACGTCGGCTGGTTCGATCGCTCTCAAAGACCTTGGTACGATGGGGTCGACGTTCGACGCGGCCGAGATCAAGGGCCTCACGGTGCCGGTCAAATACACGGCGGAGAAACTGCCGGACGAGGACGCTGACGTGTCCTTTGCGGACGCCGGTAACTACCCGAGCTTCGATACGCTCGTTACGGGCGAGTGGCGGATGAGCC
>AKVG01000024.1_pt1 | contig 10433 bp, 13 predicted proteins | sample 248631 | NCBI WGS metagenome assembly AKVG01 (sample SAMN03295113, study PRJNA81851) | hypersaline lake metagenome | isolation source: aqueous lake water sample, post-0.1 um filtrate containing the viral fraction | place: Australia: Lake Tyrrell in northwestern Victoria
GATAGCCAATACGCAATCTGTGTCAATTTATTGACATAATAAAAGGGGTTAATCGTAAATAATAAGTCGCTTTTGCCGGGGGTTCAAGCTTTGCCTTATTTGACAATAAGGCTTTTGTCAAAATCCTGACTACTAAATTTCGATTGAGGTACATTTTTTGTGCAGGGAAACGAAAACAAGATTAACTAATGCAAGTCTTTTACGTGTTATTCGCAGGGGGTATTCTTTTGGCTAGTGGCACTATGGAACTAATTGTAACGACAGAGGACGTGGCGAACTTTTTTGAGGTCACCAAGAAGACCGTCTCCGAGTGGCGAAAAGCCGGTTGTCCCCGAGTAAAGCAAGGCAAGTGGAACTTGAAAGAGGTTTTTGATTGGTGGTGGGATAACATCGGTCAGGACCGAGCAGAGCAAGAGTCCAGCGACGAATCTTTGAACGAAGCCAAACGGCTGACTCAGTGGGAGAAGTATCGGAACGAGAAAATGAAAAACGAGCAGCTATCCGGGGAACTGATAAACAAGGAGACAGTATACAAAGAATGGTCAAATCGTATGCTTGAATTTAAAAACGCTTGCTTCAACCTGGAGACCGCCTTGCCACCTTTACTTGAGGGCAAGTCTCAGGCTGAAATGAGAAAGATCATTTATGACTTTGTGTGGAATATGTTTGATAGAGTGACCCGGCGGGGCAAGTTTTGTCCGACACCCAAGCAGAGCAAGTCTAAGCAGACAAAGAAAAAGACTACAACGAAAAAGGGGCAAAAATGAACTGGTCAGAACAGGAGCTTTTAGCAGCCAAGCCGAAACAAAAGTTGACCGTCACCCAATGGGCTGAACAGAAAAGGGTTTTAACAAATGCTGCCGTCCGGGGACCCTATCAGTCATCCATGGTACCAATGATGGTACCAATAATGGATGCCGTAAATGATCCCCAGGTTGAGACAATAGTCCTTTGCAAGTCCGCACAAATTGGCGGTACTGACGCAATGCTTAATATTCTGGGGTTCTATATAGACCAGGACCCTAGTTCGATCATGTTAATATTAGCTGACGCGGACACGGCAATTAAGGAAATGTCCCGGCAGCGCATTCAACCCATGTTTAAGGATTCGCCAGGATTGCAACATTTACCAGACCGGGATCACTGGACCAAGGACGATTTGAGTTTTGTCAATGGTGCAAGGTTAACCCTGGGCTGGGCGTCAAGCGTGTCCAGGTTAGCGTCAAGACCGTTTAAAATTGTTTGCTGTGACGAGATAGACAAGGGCGGTTACGACGTGACTACCAACGAAGGCGACGCAATTGGCCTGGCGAAGGAGCGTACAAATACATTCGCCAATAGGCTAATACTACTGCTCAGTACCCCTACCTTGGATACAGGCAGGATTGTAAAAGAGCTTAATAGCTGCGACATTGTCTACGATTGGCATGTCCCATGCCCACATTGCGGACAATATCAACCTCTGCGCTGGTCCTTGGAATATGCATCAGGCTTGGTGGACGGGCAATACCGGGCCGAGGATGGTACTTATCACGATATTGGTGGTGTTGTTTGGGACGGTGGCCGGGAAGCAATACGGGAACAAATAGAGGATTCCCGGTATCAATGCGGTGAATGTGGTACGCTATGGGATACAGTCGAGAAAAACAAGGCAGTCCAACAGGGCAAAATGATCCCTAGAACCGAGCCTACCGGCAAAGAGCGTAAAGTAGGATATCACGTTAATCGGATCTATAGTTTATTCCCTGGAGGACGACTTGAAAATTTGGTTAGCGAGTGGCTTGATGCAGTCAATAGTGGTGATCTCAAGCAGATACAGGGTTTTGTCAACTCTTCTCTGGCCGAACCTTGGAAGCAGGTTACGGTTGAAACCAGCGAGGCATCCATACTTAAGGCAAGGGTAGACCTACCACCGCAGACCGTTCCGGACGATGCCGTGGCATTGACGGCTGGAATTGACCACCAAAAATACGGCTTCTGGTACGTTGTCCGGGCCTGGGCACAAAATTTTACTTCTTGGCTTATTGATTATGGCTTTGTTGCTGCCTGGGCTGACGTGGAAGAGCTACTTTTCAATACTGCCTATCCGGATCAATCAGGCTCAAAAAACCTGCCAATCTGGAGAGCCGCTATTGATACAGGTGGAGGACAATTTGAGGAAGGCATGAGCATGACCGAGGAAGTCTATTGGTGGGTTCGTTATAATGGTGTTGGCCGTGGCTGCCGTGTATGGCCAACAAAAGGATCAAGTACAGCTATGACCGGGAAAATTAAGGCAGGCTCACCCCTGGACAGGGCACCGAGTGGTAAGCCTATTCCCGGTGGCTTGCAGATCATATCCTTGGATACAGGCCAGCTAAAAGATTTGTACCATTACCGGTTGTATCAGGCTACTGAAACCGGGATGCCGCAGTCTGCTTACTTGCATGCCGAGGTGGGTGAGGACTACGCGAAGCAGATACAGGCAGAAGAAAAGCAGGTGGACAGAAAGGGTAATGAGGTATGGGTGCAGGTTAAACAGGATAATCACTTGCTTGATTGCGAAGTGATAGCGCACGCTTTAGTTGATCCGGAGTGGCCGGGAGGTGGATTGCAGTTGTATAGGAAGCCGCAAGAACCAAGTCAAAATAATAAACGCAAACAGTCTACTAATCCTTTTACACAAGGGCAAAACCCTTTTGCGAGGTAGTATGAACGAACAAGTTACAGCCTTGGTAGCCAATGCTTTAAAACAAGCAGAGATTGGCGTTGACTACAATGCCAAGTATGGCGCAATTTGTCCTTTTTGCCAGGAAGAAAAACTCCCTGTCTCGACTACAAAGAAATGGCAAGGCAACGCTCGTGTAAGATACCATTATTGTCCTAACCCAAAATGCTTGTTTTTTCGGGCCGATAAAAGCATCAAGTCTATTCAGCAAGCCTAGAAAATATGTGATGTGTCCTACACATGGGACATGTCACATTGCCTATCCTATTTGTCATTGTATAATGACAACATGTCTACCTTAGAAAAATTACAAGAAGATTTAACTCGCGTTGAAAATACTATTCAGCGAATAGAGGAAAACGCACAGTCTATGTCGGATGGTTCTGGTCGTAGTAAAGAAGAGGCGAAACTAGAAGCATTAGAGAGAAAAAAAAATAGATTGGAACACCGTATCGAAATTGCAAAAAATAATGGCAGAGTGCCAGGCTCCGGTGTCATTTTTGGAGGTTCGTAACTTTGACCAAGTTATATAAAAGCTGGACCAACATTTGCGCTTCGATTATCGGGTCTGTTGCTCCTAAAACTGCAATACGTTATGTGCGAGCTCGGCAAGCACTGGCAACCTATTCCGCAGCTACAAAGTCAGGTCCGAATCAATCCTGGCTACCCTCCAATAAATCCGCAGATGAAATTATCAAAACAGATCATCATTTGATCCGGGCAAGGTCTAGGGCTTTGGTGCGGGATCAAAGTCATGTGTCCGGAGCAATAAGAAAAATAACCAACAACGTTGTTTATAAAGGCTTTACTCCACAAGCTAAGTATAGAGGCAGTGACGGGAAACCAAGGGCGAATGTAAATAGGCGTGCTGAGAATGTATTCAAGCGTTGGGAAAAGGCTGTAAATTTCCGAGAAAAGGAAACCTTAATTTTACGCCATTTGTGGGAAGACGGGGAAATATTTGTCCATTATTTTTATGATGACGATATGCTCGAACAGGGCATAATCCCGCTAAATATGGAATTGCTTGAATGTGATCATTTGGACACTTCTAAAACTGGACCGAGTGGTAATAACGTAATCAAACAAGGGATTGAATATAATGTTAAAGGCAATGTAGTAGCTTACTGGTTGTTCCCGGAACACCCAGGAGATGCAACTTGGTTAAGCTGGAGCGGTTCAAAACGTTATCCGGTTGAAGTAATGAAACATATATTTGCGCGGGAACGTGCCTCACAGAACAGAGGCGTTCCCTGGTTGACTCCGTTAATTATGGAAATGCGGGATTTCTCCGAATACCAACAGGCAGAGCGGATCGCTGCCAGATTGGCTGCAGCTTTTGGAATATTTGTTACAACCCCGTATCCAGAACAGTACGGCAATGGTTTGTCTCCGGTTGGTGGAGATGGGGAGCAAACTACTACTAATGATCTACCTGATTATTTGGAACCTGGGAGAATACAACCCCTGCCTCCAGGAATGGATATAAAACAGGCAGCTAATGAAAGGCCGGGCAGCACTTATGAGCCGTTTACAAAAACTACCTTGCGCGGGGCTTCAACCGGTGTGGGGATGAGTTATGAGGCTTACTCTAACGACTATACTGACGCGAGTTATGCAAGTGCCAGGTCCGCTTCCCTGGAAGAGAGGCGTAGTTATCAGGTACAACAAACCTTGTTAATTAGACAATTTCATCAAGAATCTTGGGATCGTGTATGGGATATGAACCGATTGGCTAAGGTTGAATTTTTACCGGATCGTTTGTCCGTGATTTGGCAGACACCAGGCTGGCCCTGGGTAGATCCGGATAAGGATTCAAAGGCCGCTGAAAGGGATATTAAAAACGGTCTCAACTCCAGACACAAAGTCTGCATGGAGCGTGGCACCGACTATGAAGAGGTAATCGAGGATTTGCAACAAGAGGAACAGGACGGTTTCCCTTTGAATGACAAAGTAGAGGTCGAAAATGCCGCTGCCAACACGGACTGAGAACGAGAGCTACGAAGAATTTATTGAACCGTTAATAAGGAAGGATAAAATTGTCTAGGCCCGCTGAAACAAAAGCACAGCAAGGTGATGTTTTTGGATTTTGGGAAATAATTTCAGATCCTATCTGGAACAATAGAAGTGAACAAAGGGTTAAAGCAAAATGTTTGACTTGTGGACGAATATATGAACGGTATGCTTACCAATTTACCTCTAATGGAGCAAAATGGGGTTGTAAGTATTGTTTCCAAGAAAACAAAAGAAAAGGAACATTAGCAAAAGATGGGCAAAAAAAGTGTGTAAATTGTTTAAGATTTTTAGATATAGGTAAATTCGGCAAGGCTAATCGAACAAAAGATGGATTAGCAGAAGAGTGCAAAGAATGTAAAAGACGTAGACAGATATTTTATAATTATAATTTGAATGAATCTTCTTATCAAGAACTTTTAGAAAGATGCAACAATCAATGTATGATTTGTGGTGCAACTAATGATTTACATATAGATCATTGTCACGAGACTGGAGAAGTAAGAGGTCTTTTGTGTAGCAATTGCAATACTGCAATTGGCTTATTAAAAGAAAACATAAATTTATTTGAAAAAGCTATTCAATACTTAAAAGATAATAAAGAGAAGAAAAATGCCTAGCCCTCAACCTGGTGAAGAACATGAAGAATTTATCCAACGCTGTATCCCTATAGTAATTGAAGAAGGAACAGCGAAAGACGGGGAAGAGGCACGAGCAATATGTGAAAGCCAATGGCAAGAAGGAGAAAATATGAAGATTAAGGGCGAAAATAAGAGATTCGCAAAATTGCGGCCAACACAAGCTGGCCAGGATGTGAATTTCCGTGTTGCTGCTACAAACGAGCAGGAGACAAATATTTATTTGTATGACGTGATTGGATTCCCATTTATTGAAGCTCAAGACCTACTCTATCAAATACCACAGAACACGAAGAAAATAAATGTATATATCAACAGCCCGGGTGGTGACGTTTTTGAGGGAATGGCGATATTCAATTTTCTCAAAAGCCACCAGGCAGAGGTCAACGTCCGGGTGGATGCCTTGGCTGCTTCGTCTGCTTCCTTGGTGGCTGTTTCCGGTGATTCTATAGATATGGCCGATGCTTCGTTTATTATGATTCATAATCCTTGGAGCATGATGGCCGGAGATGCAGAAGAGTTGAGAAAGGAAGCAGAGCTTTTGGACAAAATTAGCAATGTGTTTGCTGATGCTTATGTTGCTAAGTCTGGCAAGGACAAGAACGAAGTACTTGAACTCATGCAAGCAGAGACATGGTTTACCCCGCAAGAGGCCAAGGATTATGGGCTTACTGATGCGGTTAGCGGCGGGGAAATCAACGCAAGTCTGGATCGATTTGACATGTCAATATTTAACAACGCACCAAAAACAGTACGAAACGCAGCTACATATAACAACAAAAACAAAAATAATACGGAGGTAATAGAAATGCCTAAGAACTTGAGAGCATTACTGGAAAGATTGGGGCTTTCTAAGGAGGCCACCGATAAAGAGGCTTGGGATTATTTGGCAACAGTGGATTTGAATCAGGTTGAATCCAAAGAGGAACAAGAGCAAATACAGGCTGCTTTGGAAGCAAAGACCGATCCCAATAAAGACAAAAAAGGTGATGAACCACAGAACAAGGACCCTGAAAAGATTGCCAAAGACGCAATTAAGGCCGAAAGGGAAAGGGCCGCCAATATCAAGAATGATGTTGAAATAGCTGGACTTGACCAAAGCGTGGCCGAAGATTTGATTCAGAAGGACTGCACCGAGGATCAGGCACGGCAACAGATTCTTGCCAAAATGAAAGAGACTAACCCGCCGGTGGGAGCCGGACGGATACAGATTGGCAAGGACGGCCAGGAGAAATTCAGGGAGGCTGTTGTTGATGGCCTTGCTCATCGTATTGGGGTTCGGAACGAGAAGCCCGCAGAGGGCTATGAGGCTTTCCGGGCTGCTTCGATTGAGAATGTTGCCAGGCAGTGTCTTGAAAGAAATGGTACCGATACCAGGGCCTTGACTTCCAGGGATCAGGTTGCGCGTGAAGTTCTGAGACAGGCCGCTTCTGGTGGATTTTCCACCGATGACTTTTCGTCAATCTTCCTGGATGTTGCCAACAAGACTTTGATGAAGGCGTACCAGGAAGCTCCGGCTACTTGGAGGCCATGGGTAAATGTAGTCAGTGCAAGTGACTTCAAAACTATTCATGGAATCAGCCTCAGTGAAGCTCCTGACCTTGAGTTGGTCAATGAACATGGTGAGTATAAATCCGGAGAAATGAGCGACAGACAGGAATCTTACAGTGTAGGCAGCTACGGCAAGATTGTATATCTTACCCGGCAAATGATCGTAAATGACGATCTTCGGGCTTTTGCCAGATTGCCTCAGTTGATGGGTGCCGCTGCCAGGCGAAAGGAGGCTGATCTTGTATATGGTAAGCTAACTGGCAATCCTACAATGAGTGACAGCAATGCCTTGTTTTCCTCTGCTCATAGTAATCTTGAAGGCACAACTGCAAATAAGGCCCATGTTGCTTCTGATAATCTGTCGGCAGCTAGGGCGGTAATGAGGAAACAAAAAGGCCCTAATGGCGCAATTCTTGATTTGTATCCCAGCTTTGTACTTGTACCTGTTTCTCAGGAAACAAGCGCAGAAATAGCATTGAGGTCTAGATCTTTGCCCCAAACCGAAATGTCAAGCGGTGTATATAACCCTTGGGCGGACAAGTTGACACCTATTGCTGAACCCAGATTGGACAACAACAGCACAGATGCTTGGTATTTGGTAGCGGACCCCAATCAGGTTGATACGATTGAGGTTGCATATCTGGACGGCAGAGAAGCTCCCTATACCGAACAAGAAGCCATGTTTGAGCGGGATGCCATTGGGTACAAGGTTCGGCACGATTTGGGTGTAGGTGCAATGGATTGGCGCGGTTTCTTTAAGAATCCGGGTGCATAAATAGATTGTAATTAGTTAAAGAGGCCGGAAAATTCCGGCCTTTTAATAACATAAGGTTCAACACGGAGGTAAATAAAATGGCTACTAATTATATCCAACCAGGGGAAGTTGTAGAGGTCGCGAGTGCTTCTACCAACGCCGGGGATCCGGTAGTTGTTGGCACATTGCCTGGCGTAGCTCTGACAGACACAAACGACAGTGGGAATATACAGCTTGCTACTGAGGGTGTTTTTGAGTTGTCGGTTACTGGCGCAGACAATTCCGGCAATGCTGCGATGAATGCTGGGGATAAAGTTTATATGGACAGCGGTACTCTTAACGCCGATGCAACAGACGGGAGTCTCTTTGGCAAGCTTCTTGAGGGAGTGTCTTCCGGAGCAACAGAGAGCGTGCCTGTAAGGATAGTCCAAGCTTAACCCTGTAAATTGTACTTTTTGATAAGCCCGGTCTCCGGGCCGGGCTAAAACTCAAGGTTGCTTATGAACTCAAAGAATAACAGCAACAACGGACCTCCAAAGAGAACCTGGTATTACATTGGCGCACTAATTGTGATGGGGTTAGGGCTAATCTTGACGTTCAATAAATATATAGTTGAGCAATCCGTCACTAGCGCAAAAAACATTTCAAAAGTAGAAACCAAAGTTGAAAAAAACTGTAAAGAAATTGATAGTCTAGAAAAGCAGGTAAACTACCGCTTTAAAAGTGTAAACGGGCGCATAGACAGACAATTTGAGCAAGTTCTTTCAGAGATACATAAGTTATCAAACCGCATGGATGCCAGGTTTAAAAGATTAAACAATAGGCTGGATAAGCAGGCTGAATAATGGATAAAGCAACATTGTTAAGGACACGCACCGGAACGCAAGGCACGTTTGGGGTATTGTCCCTGGAAGATTTTGAGTGCTGTTCCCTGGAACTACCCTGGGAACAAAACAAGAATAGTGTTTCCTGTGTGCCTACCGGAGTCTATTTTGCTGAATTTATTCATTCGACACATTATGGGCCTTGCTATTGGCTACATGACGTACCGGGCAGATCCGAGATATTGATCCATACAGGCAATTTTGCCGGGGATGAATCAGAAGGATACGAGACACACTCTGCTGGCTGTATCCTTGTAGGTAAGCGGTTTGGACGTTTTGGAGGACAAAACGCTGTATTGCTTTCTCGAAAAACTTTACGCAAGTTTGTGGATAAAGTGATGCAGCGTGAAAATTTTAGCTTAGAGATCAAGGAGATGTTCTAATGTTTGGACTCGGATCACTACTTTCCGGAGGCGTAACAGGTGTGCTCGGCTCTATTATCAGTAATGTGACTGATTATTTCGAGCAGCGCAGAAAGAATCAGCAGGAGATTAAACTGCGTGAGCTTGATATACAGGAAATGCAGCAAGAATATGAAGCCAGGAAAGAGATCACTGCGAAGGAAACCGATGCTTCCACACAAGAGGCAAGCTACAAGCACGATGCCAGAAGCTACTCCAAGGGACTCAAAATAAAGAACATGTGGTTAAAGGTGTTGCTTGTTTCTGGAGATTTTGTCCGGGCATCGGTCAGGCCGGCACTCACATTATTCCTCATCTATTTAGTGTGGGACACTCGTATGGAAGTACAGGCTATAATAAATCAAGCCGGAATGGACAAAATATCTCCAAAAGAAGCTATAAGTATATATGCGTCAACTGTGGAAATGATTATGTTTCTGGCATCCACAGCAGTAACATGGTGGTTCGGAACACGTCCAAGAAAAGCTAAAAAGCAGGATTAGTATGAAGATAGAAAAGACAGTATTAAAATATCTTATGAATTTACTTATCCTTCTCGATCTGGCAGCAAACACTATCCTTGCAGGATCTCCATATGAAACTATATCGAGCAGGCTAGGCAAGGCAGCCCAACACGGTAACAGGTTAACATATTTTGCTTGCCGTGTTTTGCATTGGTTCGATAAAGAACATTGCCTTGGTGCTATAAATGAAAATGTTGGCGACAGAGCCATTTGGAGATGGAGATAATGCTCGCTCAATATATGCAAGTTCTCAAAGATGAAGTTCAAAGCGACCCCTTGAGCCGGGGTTATAGTAGCATGTCCGACCAGACTGTTGCGGACGATTTGAACACCAAATACCGGGAAAAGCATCGCCGTGTCCCTGTTTCAGAGATTCAAAATTGGGCTTCCGCTTACCGAATTTATAAGCGTTTTTGCGACAACAGTATGGAGAAAGGCCCGCTGCACAACGAGCTATTGGCTATAATTCAAGGCAAACAAGAGGACGTAAATTTTCAATCCGATAGTCCGGGAGTTTCACAGCTTATCCAAGATATGATTGATAACGAGATTATTACTCAAACTGAGGCTCAGGAGTTGCAAGGTTTGGGTACTTACCACATTAGCCGTGCCGAGGAATTAGGCTACAAAACCGTGTCTGCCAATCAGATCGCTACTATAAGGAGTTTCTAAATGACAACCAATTTAGTGCCAATAACAAGCACAGCACTTGACGGCTTGGAGGAATCTATTGCTTCAGGTGCTACATCCTCCAGCCCTGTAGCAATTTCAGCCGGGAGTGGTGAATATATAGATGAAATTGAAGTGCAGGTAAAAGTTACTTTTGATTCTGCACCGTCAGCAAATGGGAATACTGTTGATCTGTATGCTCCGAGTTCAAGCAACGGTGGCACGAACATGGATCAGGATGCCGGAGCTAAAGACGTAGGACAGAATTTTGTTGGCACAATCTGTGATGATT
>AKVG01000023.1_pt1 | contig 10431 bp, 14 predicted proteins | sample 248631 | NCBI WGS metagenome assembly AKVG01 (sample SAMN03295113, study PRJNA81851) | hypersaline lake metagenome | isolation source: aqueous lake water sample, post-0.1 um filtrate containing the viral fraction | place: Australia: Lake Tyrrell in northwestern Victoria
CCCTGGCCGTCCTCCTGTGCGAGCCGGTTCGCCGCGATCTCGCCGACGGGCTCCCCGGCGACCTTAATTGTCCCATCGACCGGCGTCCCCTCGCCGGAGACGGGATTAATCTCAATCGGCTCCCCCTGGTCCGTTCCGGTTGTGGTTGCATCGGCGTCGACGTCCAACCGCAAGATTGCTTCCTCGCCCGGGCGGACAAGCACGTCGCTTGGCTCGTTGACGCCGGAGTTTGAGCCGACGAGCGGGTTGTCCTGGTCGTTTTGCGTTGCCCGGAGCGTGACACGGTCCTGTGCCTCCTGCAGCGCGACCTGGTCGAACCCGACCGGCGCGCGAATCCCGTTCTCAGCCTCTGCAGTCTCGACGGCATCAGTACCGAGGTCCTCCGCGAGCCCCAGCTCCGAGAGAAATGCCTCCGACCGCTGCTGGACTGCTGAACTCTCTTGCTCGTTGAACGCTGAGATGACATCAACCGTCTCGTCGGCGTCAAGCACCCCCTCGCTCTGCAGTTCCTGGGCGGCCTCACGCGGGTCCTCGGAAAATGACCCGTCGGCTTCGATGTCTCGGCCGAGCTCCCCCTCGGCAAAATTCACACCGGCCGACTCCTGGTCAATCTCCGAGTCGGCGGCGACCGCGACGTCGACGACCTCGCCGCGCTCCAACGCCCCGCGCTCAAACAGCTCCTCGGCGGCCGCGTCTGGCCGGCCGCTGACCGACTCGTCAAGTTCGAGGTCCCTGCCGGTCGTCTCCTCGATGAAATTGACCGCGCCAGACTCGCCCTCAAACTCCTGCTCGACAGCGCTGTCAGTCGGGCGGATGGTCGGCTCCTCACCACTCCGGTCAACCGTCAACTCACCAGCGCTAAACAGGTCAAACTCGGGGGCGGCCTGCTGGCGCTGGAACTGGTCGGTGAGTGACGCTCGCAGCTTCCCGTCGCCGGTCTCGGAAATCTGGAAGTCCTGGCCACGCTGTAGGTCCTGGCCGATCTGGTCCTCCAGTTGTTGCTCAAGGTTCTGCTCGACAGCGCTGTCAGTCGGGCGGATGGTCGGCTCGTCGCCACTGCTGTCGATACGGAGGTCATCCGGTCCGAACTGGTCAAACTCCTCAGCGGCCTGCGTGAGCTGAAAACGCTCAGTAAGTTCCGCTTCGAAAGTCCCGTCATCTGACTCTTGAATCTGGAAGTCCTGGCCACGCTGCAGGTCCTGGCCGATCTGGTCCTCCAGTTGACTCTCCAGTGACTGCCGCACGGCGTCCTCCGTCGGGCGGATTGTCGGCTCCTCACCACTGTTGTCGATAACAAGGTCATCCGGTCCGAATCGCTCAAGGTCAGCGGCGGCCTGCTGGCGCTGGAACGGGTCGGTGAGCGACGCTCGCAGCTGGCCGTCGTCGGTCTCCTGTATCTGGAAGTCGTCGCCGCGCTGTAGGTCCTGGCCGATCTGGTCCTCCAGTTGACTCTCCAGGTCGCTGACTGCCTGCTGGCGCTGCTGTTCTTGTCGTTGCTCTCGGAAGCTCTCGGTTAGGTCCGCACGGAGTTGTCCCTCAGTCTCGGAAATCTCGAAATCCTCGCCCTGTTGGAGGTCCGTGCCGAGCTCGTCCTCAAGTTGACTCTCCAACTCGGCGACCGTCTGCTGGCGTTGCGCCTGCCGCTCGCGCTGGAGAGCCTCCTGCCGCGGCTCGGCGACGAGCTGACTGTCCTCCCGATTCACCAGAAAGTCGCCAGGGGCGAATCGCTCACTCTGGTCAGCCGCCCGCTGGCGCAACTGCTGGCGTTGTTTTTCGAGTTGGCGCTCTCGAAATGAGTCAGTCAGATTTGCACGGAGTTGCCCGTCGTTCTCAGACACCTCAAAGTCCTCGCCCGGCTGCAGCTCCGTCCCAACCTGTTGCTCAAGTTGCTCACGGAGCGTCTGGCGCGCCTCCTCACGGCTTGACGGTTGAGTAGATTGCGTCTGTTGCTCTTGTTGTTGGTCCTGCTGCTGGGTTGACTCTGACCCGTTAGCTGACATTTAGTTCCGACCTCCATATTGTTCGCTCTGCAGTGCCATGCCATGTTGTCGGAGCCGAGCTGAAATAAAAGTACGCGGCGTCAGCGTCGGAGCGAGGACAGACCAGCGGAGTCGCCTGCTGCCGATGTCAGCCAACTTGACAGTCGGTCAAAGGTCACAACGAGCGAGAGCACGGCAAAAATCACGCCGAGAAACACCAGCGGGAACATGGGGCGAGTTGTGGGCGCGCCCGTGTCAGAGATGCCCACAATCACGTCGAAGGATGCGAACCCGAAGAATGACCAGATGGCCGTCGCAGTCGCCCCGAGCAGCGTCTGAGTCTCAATCCGGAGCGTCTGCCGGAGCATCCCGATGCTCGCCCCCAGGCCCATCACCCCGAGCAATGTCAGCGTGAGTGAGTCCAGAGCCATCAGACTAGCACCCGGAGGAATAGCACGACAACCAACACCGGCAGGGCTAACCCGAGTGCCTGGGGGAGAAGCGCCAGCAGGTTCGCCATCCGAATCTGGTCTGCACTTGAGACATCATAAGCATACGTGATGTTTGCCGTGCCTGCCTGGTCAAGATTGCCGCCGCTGGTCACGCGGAGCGTGCCGTTGCTCTCACGCCATTCGTAGGCATCGGGTTCGCTGACGACATCGCCGGTCTGATTCCGGACGGTTACGGTCTCCTCATACAGCACATCAGCCCTGAATGACTGGTCAAATGTCACCTCCGGCCCCTCAGCCTGCGGGTCGAATGTCTCGTTTTCGACGGTCTCAGTACGCGACGTCTCCTGTTGGGCAGACTGGAGGCCAACAACCAAGCCGGCGGCGAGCAGTGCAATCCCAAACACAACGACGAACCCCCTCATCTGTCCCCTTCGATTGGGAAGTCAAGCCCGACCTCTGCCTCAACGCCGTCCGGGGCAACCTCAGCAAAATCATCCTCAATGCCTCCGACCGGCGGCTCAATCTGCTGGGAGTCGGGGCGGGACCGGCGGCTGGGTGGCTCGTCAACTGCCTCAATCCCGTCACCAATTCCAGAGAGAATGTCAGTGTCGCCGTCCCCGTCGACGTCGAGCTGGTCGGCAGCCCCCGCCGCCGAGTCGAGCAGTGCTGAACCCCGTTCGATCAGTGAGGCAGAGTCATCCCGAGAGATGCCTAACTCAGAGCTTAGTAACTTTTTCGCGTCTGATGCGAGTTCTGATGTCTCCTGGGCAGCCGCGCGGGCGCCCTCAACGACAGTTTCAGGATTGTTTTCATCAATCCGCTGCTGGCGCTTCCGGTCCTCACGGGCCTTTGCTCGACGGCGGGCGCGGGNTTGTGTCTCTCGGCGCTGGACGCCATCCCGGAGACCGCGGATACGGTCGGCGAGCGATGAGTCATCGGCCATCTCATCGTCCATCTCTCCGCTCATCTCATCGTCCTTGTCTGGCATACATTACTCTGCAGTGCAGAGCAGTGTTAGTGTTTCGGGAAAACGGGAGGCTGAGTTAGCTGAGTTAGCCGCGGAGGCGCTGGACGACGCCGACGATGACGACGGCAATCAGCACCAACAGGAGCGGGCCGATGAGGGAGACCATGTCCCCGAACCCGGACAGAACCTCATTCTGTGCGGTGGAGAGTTCGCTGGACTGCGGCGTTCCGAGCGACTGGTCGAACTGGTCCACGACAATCACGGCGAGGCTCGCCGTAATGACGATGACAAGACCAGTAATCACGGTCTGGGTCTGACGGGCGACACCTCCGAGGCTGTCGGCCGACTCAACAGCGACCTGGCGGTCAATCAGCGGCACGTCGAGGTCGAACGAGTCGAACCCCTCAATCCGCTGCAGGCTGAGCACGCCAGCCAGCAGCGTCACGAGTCCGGCAGCGAGTGCGGTTGCAATCATACTACGTGCTATGCACTGGGCTTGACTGACATAAGTGGCTAAGACGCTTCATGCAAAAACTCGTGTTTAATCTTGGTTAAGCGCTGTCTCAGCGGGGTCCATGATTTATCATGGTTGCACTGCACTGTTAGGATAGTATGGCAGCGGGAGATAAGACAACGCTGGGATTCAACGCTGAGCAGGAACTGGTCGAAGAGATTGAGACCATCAGAGAACGCAAGGGGCATGACCATCGGTCGGCAGTGCTACGGGAGTTAGTTGAAATCGGGATGCGAGAGCAGCGACATCCGCTGCTCTACCATGCGCGGGGGCGGGCGCTCGACGTCCTCGTACATCTGTCCCTCGTCGCTGCAGTGATCGGAGCAACCTCGTACATCACCGACATCATGGCCCCGGGCGACGGGATGGCCGTCGCCATCGTGACGCTGACGATGGGGTTTGTGCCGGTCGCAGCGGTAGAGATGGCACGGACAGCCGCCGGCATGAATGAGCTCGGGAGGGACCGATGAGTCGACGCAACGGCCGCCGGAGCAAGGAGGAGCGCCAGCGCCAGCGCAAACAACAAAAAGAGACGAAACAGGAGATGGCCGAACACCAGGCCGGTCTGCAGGAGGCGTTTGGGTCGGACGGTCGCATGATGGAGGGGTTCATCAGGGACGTCGTCAGCCAGGAGGACCTCACGGCCGGCGGGCCGGACGACCTGAACCAGCAGACCGTCACGCGCATCCAAAACCTGCTCTCCCAGGACTGGGTGCTGGCAAACTTGACCGGCGCCCAGGAGCATGATATCAGGTTTAAGCTTGAGGTCATGAAGTTGAAAATTCTCGGAACGCATCCGCCAGCCGAGAGCTATGTCTCCGGCGGACTGCGGGCGTTTCTGATGGATGATAAAGACGCGAAGCTAGAACACCTGACGCGACACGAAAAGACACTGATAGAAGAGCTGATTGAGACACTCAAGGCGAGATATACACGCGGTCGCGAAGGCTTCGAGCGCCGGCAGCTGAACACGAACATCGCACGGACGGAGACCAGCAGCGAGGACGAGGACACTGATACCGGCTGGGGGCTGTTCTCATGAGCGAGGGGCGACAATCCGACCTCGCCGTGATGGAGGCGCAGGAATTCAAACAAAAGCGGCGACTTGAGCGGATTCTCGACAGCCGGGAGCAGGTTGAGCAGACTGCTGATGAGGCCGAGGAGTTGTTTATCGCTGACGAAATAGCCAAAGACGGCCGGAACATCCTGGTGCTCCGGGCTGTCAAACAGTATATTAGGGAGTGCTGGAACCTGCTACTGGACCACCATCGGAACCTGCCGGCAGATGAGCAGAGTGTCTATCTGTTCGAGCGTCAGCTCGGCAGCATCGAGTTTTCGCGCTCGGACCGTGACCCGCTCGTCTTTGAAGGGTTGTGGGAGCTGCTCCACGCCGACCCGTTTTATCGGGAGACCTGGACCGAGACAATCCCCTGGCGACACGGCCAGGACGTAACAAAGACACAGGAGCGGGGGCACTCGGTCCCACTTGAGGTGAGCTGGCAGGGATACCTTACGCTGAATGATTTCCTCAACACCGAGCACGATCTGGAGATGCAGTTTGAGGAGATGAACAGCTCGGTCCCGCAGTTCGGCTATGAGAGCATATCCATCGACGACCTGGACGCTCCGAGGGCTGAGGAAATCAAAGAGGTGCTGGACATCGATATGCGGGCACTCAAAGACGAGCAACAGAACGGAAACGGCCGGACAAACGGCCACGGAGAGTATGATGAGTGAGTCACTGGAGGCAGAGGTCGGTTCCGGGCCGCCGCTCATCGCGGACCGTCATGGCCGAGTGCATCGCATCGACCCGACGATGCCATTACATCGGCTCCCCCCCCCGCGCNGACGATGCCATTACATCGGCTCGCCGCCGAGCGCATCAATAACGGGCGGGACCTCAAGGTCATTATCACAGCCGAAAACAGCCAGACGGGCGTCGGCAAAACCACGGCAGCCGGCTGGCTCGCATTGTCGTGGACGAAACTGTTCACCGGGAAAGATTGGTATTGCTGTCCCGACGACCCCGCCGAAGGGCTAGCGACCCTCGACCCGGAGCTGTACTTTGACATAGTCAAACAAGTCGGGCGCCAGCACGACTCAGGGACAGTCGTCATCGTGGACGACGCTGAGGAGCTTGATGCCAGACGGTCGATGCAAGCCTTGAACGTGGAGTTTAGCCAGCGCTGGATGCTGATGCGGCTCAAACAGGCGATCACGATTCTCACGCTCCCCAGTCCGTCAGCGATTGATGGCAGGCTTGAGGAGCTGAGCGACATCTGGATAAACATCGAGCGGCGTGGCAAGGGGCTAGTGCATGATTTGCGAGTCGAAAATTACGGCGCAAGAAACGTGCTCACACAGCAGACTCATCGAATGACGTTTCCCGACATCAGCCAGCACCCAGAGCTGAACAAGCTGCGTGCGATGAAAGAAAACAAAATGGACGCCTGGGATGAGGAGGCTGACGATGAGGCCGAGGAGCAAGAGATGGCTCTCTCTCAGCAGGTTCAGATTGCTGAGAAAATCAAAGACGAAACAGACTGCACATGGAAACAGGTTGACAGCGTTGACCACAAGCTAACAGGGATGTTGACATACAGCGGAGAGTATCTCAGACAACAGCGAAAGGAGATTAACAGCGAATGAGCAGCGATATCCTCACAAGAAGAAGAAACATGAACGGGAAACCGCGCGCGTCCACGCGCACGCGGGACTCAATAGCCAGGGACACCACCCCGGAGGGGCGCGCATGGTGAGCGTCGTCTGGGCGCTGATGTCGCTGCTGGTTGGGCTGCTGGTGTTCGTCGGCGGTGCTGCTGTCGGCGGTATGTGTCGATCCCCCACCGTACAGCAGCGAATCGGGCGCTGGTATATCTCGATGGGCATGAAAGGCTACGGCAAGGCCGCGATCTGCTGGCGGATGCTCGGCGGTCCCGAGCTCAAACCGCTGTCTGTGGATGACGAAAACAAAGTTGCGTCGGTCACGCTGTCGTCGGGAACGCTCTCGGACGATGAGGAGCTGCCATTCAAGGACTCGGACAACCGAATCTACCGACTGGCTGGGAAGCCGCTGGCCGTCGTGCCGGGGGNGGGGAAGCCGCTGGCCGTCGTGCCGGAGGTACTCCCCGCGGCCGTCGATGCCGAGCTCTCCGAGCTGGGGCACTGGGTCGATAAGAAGGGCAGCAGTGAGGGGTTCGAGGACCGCGGTATCATCGACCCGTTCATTCCGATGAGTGACGGCCTGCGGGCTGTCAACCCGATGGACGTCATTCACTTGTCTCCGAGCAACGTTGAGCCGGAGAACATCAAGACAGCTGAAAAACTGACCGCGGCGAGATTTGAGCGGTACGGGTCGCCGGTCGGCGCTGTGGAGACACTGGCGACTGTCACGGCCTTTGCGGCTGGGGCCGGCGTCGTCGTCGGCGCCGTTTACCTCCGCGACCAGGTCATCGGCAGCGGAGGCGGCGGGGCAACGACCGGGCCGGTCTCGATTCCGCCCGGTATGATTCAAGCACCGGATGCACTCATGCAAATGAGCGTGATAATGCTATGATTGACGACCTCAACGACATGGACGACCTGCAGGACGAGGCGGACAGAGAGATTGACCAACTGCTACCGATGGACCCAGCGAGTGAGTTCCAAGCCGTCCCAGAACATGAGACGCCGATGGACCCAGACATCCGGGATGAGGATGCCCGGACAGCCCAGCGGCGCGAGGAGATTGCTGTCGGTGACGATCTTGATGTGGCGCTGCCGTCGTTGGACGGGTTGCTCGATGGCCTGCTGGGGAGAGACAGATGAGTGAGGAGGCAGGACAAGAGGACAGCGACGACCCGCCGGCCTGGAAAGTCCGGCTTCGCGAGATAGACTGGCGACGGGTTGGTCTCCTGACGGCAGCCATCTCAGCCGTCATCGGGACGCTCGCGGTCTCGTGGGTGCTCGCCGGGCCGGTCTCGACGGTCGTCTATGCCATTCTGTTCGTCGTCGGGGCGGGACTCATGCCCGGGCTCATCGGTATGTTGGGGTCCTCATCTCCTGGCGTCCTGGCAAAGTTTGGCTGGACGCTCGGACAGCTCGCACTCGGCGAGGGCTGGCTCGTCCAGCATGGCCGAGAATGGCGGATGCATCCCGGGGAGACAGTCGACGGTCAGCCGTACGTCTGGCTTGACGGGGAGTGGTGGGAGGTGGAGGACACTGAATACCAGACCGTCCTCGGCTGGCAGCCGTTCGGCATCCTGCTCGACAAACGCGAGGGTTTCGCAGAGGAGCGGGTTGAACGCGACCCGGCGGTCATGCAGTACTCCGTTGATGAGGGCACACAGTCCCAACTCAATGCGCTGGGGGTTGACATCCCCGAGACCGCCACGGACGGCGGTCGGAGCGTCTCCCGCGGCGGGATGCGCCAAGTTGCCAAGCCGCCACGGCCGACGGAAGACCACCCGTGGATAGTCGACCTCAAACGAGTCTGGAGTCGGGGGCTTGAGGCGGTCGCATCGACTGATATTATCGACAAAGTGGAGGAGACGAAACAGCGAAACGAGGCAGTCACCAGCGGGAACACTCGGACCCGGACGATGGTCGGCACGATTGTCGGGCTCGTCCTCGGCGTTGCGACCGGCTACGTCGTGATGATTGGGTTCTAGCCTTGCACTGCGTTTTATGTGGGCTGCACTGCATTGTTGAGGCATGCGTGCGGACTTTGACCTGTTGCCGCTGTTGGACCCGGGGCAGGGAGAGACCAAAATATGATTAGAGACATTGACACCCCGACGAGCGAAGAACTCGACGAGATGACGCCACGCGAGACCGTCGAAGAGTTCAGGGAGAAGACGCCGCTGGACGGCCCGGCGCTGCAGGAGCTCGAAGAATCGACGGCGAACCAGCGGTATCTGGAGGCGGCCAGCGACGGCCGCGAGAAGACCGACGGCCCCATCCCCGGCGGCCCGCTGTCGGATGCCCAGACGTTGCACGAGGTCCCGCTCGACGAGGTTGGGCCGGACCACAAAGAGGAGGCCGTCGAGGCGTTCAATTTCAGAGCGCGGAAAATCGCACAGTTTGAGCCCGAGCGCGGCGACGATCTGATGCCCGAGACCGACCCCAACGTCTCGGCTGATTACGTGAGTATGACCCGCTGGGCCTGGGACCCAATCGAAGGAGATGATTTCCCATGACCGACGACAGCGAACCGACGAAAGAAGAGCTCGCCGAGCGCGTTGACCAGCTGGAGAGCACAGTTCAAAAGATGCTGCCCGACCGGCGGCAGGCGCTCAAGGGCCTGGCCGTCGGCGGCGCCGGCCTCGGTCTGGGGTCGACGCTGTCGGGGTCGGCAGCAGGGCAGCAATTTTCGTCGAGCACTGGAGCGGTTGGCACGTCAGCAGAGCCGTTAGTGGAAGTGTTCTCACAGACCGGAACTTTCCAGTCGGTCAGTACAGACCAGGCCGATGTCGGTACAAACATTTCAGGAGTGACGGAAGTTGTCGACATCGGTTCAGACGGTGTAGCTCGGTCCTCCGACCGCGTCGCTATCGGCGATGATGCACAGACCACGCTCATCCCTGCGTTTGCCGCCGGAGAACCGGCACGGCTCATGATTGCATCGCCGACACTAAACGTAAGTGCTATTCTAACTGCCATCGGTGATTCCATCACAATCCAGGAGAGTATAGGCTCGTGGGTCACTAGCGATACAGATGGGAACAGTTGCGTCTTTAGGGCAGGGGGGAACGATCTTGTGCTGAAGAACAGAACCGGGGCTAGCGAGGATTACGTTGTCTGGGTGAATTACCTGGACACTCTCTAATAGAGGTGCGCGGGAATCCCCCATTCCCGTCTCCCTCTCGGTTGTTTAAGTATCGGTAGGAGCGTCGGGCAAATCACACAGTCGGTTCATGACCAGGACCTCCCGAGATATTGTCTCGGTGCTCGGTGACATCGGCGAGGGGTCGGCTGTCTGGGTCTCTTTCTCGACGTCGTAAACGCCGTCGTCACGGAACACAAACACAGGCTTGTCTTCCCAGGCAGGGATAGAACCGCCCCTGCTCAGTGTCGCCTGACCCTGTTCGCACTCGATGAACATCTCCAGCTCTTTGTTACTGGCATAGATGTCCGTTCTCCCCATCTTTGAATCCGACTGCACCGTGTGCTCATCAACGATGTCGGACGCCGAGAAGCCGCCGGACAGCAACCAGTGAACTGCGAGATTCTTGAGCCGGACGTGCTGCTCGGTCTCTCTGTCGTGATACGAGTCGACATGAGGCCACGTCTCGTCCACCGTCATCAGTCGCCGCCGTCGTTACAGTACCGGTAGACAGTCGACTTGTCGACCGAGACAGCGTACTTGTCCTCGACGAGCGAGGCGATGCCCGAGTAACTGACGCCCATCTCGTCCCACTCCCGAACCTGCTTCAGTTGGTCCTCGTTGAGTTTCTTCGGCCGCCCGATTGGCTTGCCCTGCTCCCGGCGCCTCTTGACCATCTCGTTCGCGCGCTCGCGTGCGAGGTTCGCCCAGAACTC
>AKVG01000009.1_pt1 | contig 10419 bp, 15 predicted proteins | sample 248631 | NCBI WGS metagenome assembly AKVG01 (sample SAMN03295113, study PRJNA81851) | hypersaline lake metagenome | isolation source: aqueous lake water sample, post-0.1 um filtrate containing the viral fraction | place: Australia: Lake Tyrrell in northwestern Victoria
GGGTCATCTCCAAGAAGAATCTGTCTCTCTTCCTGTTGTCTAATAGCTGTAGCCTGTGCCTGTTCAGCAACGGAAGGTGTGCTTCTAAGTGCATCTGTAGCCAAGACAAGTTTATCCTCAAGTCTTGTAGCCAATCCGTATCCTACAACCTCATACTCATAGGTTGCAGAGTCATCGTAAGTTGCATCACCAAACGTATAACTTCCTTCCGTATCGCTTGTATTCTCCAAGCCAAATTCTATATCCGCTTGATCAAGCTCAGGTGTAACCTGCACTCTGTTTGTATCTACAGTTTCTCTTGCAATTGTATCTGCCGCAGGAGTTTTCTCAGGATTAACCACGTTTACTTCTGGAACGTGGAATATAGGAAGACTGAAATCACCTGTATCAAAGTTCTTCTGAATATGCTCTACAGTCTGTCCTAGAGTCCTACCTTTCTCCTGTAGCTCATCGAACTTCTCTACAATACCTGCTTCCTCATATTGCTCCCACATCGTCTGCGTAATATTCATAGGATTCTTTCCTATTGCACCAGACGTTCTTGTTCCCATAGGGTCATGGTAAACCGTATGAGGTTCAAGGTCTTGGAAACTGTTTTTATAGAGTTGATCGCTTTTGGTTGCTAGTTTGTTTGAACTAATGTGCCTATCGCCTTTGAAAGTTAGATTTGTCATCTTAATATCCTCGAAAATTAAGCTCCATCAACCGCCTGTCTAGCCGCTTGTTTGAAACTTAAACTACTTGATTTTTCCGCCTCTTGATTTGCATCCTTGTATGCATCTGCACCTGCTTTACCTTTAGCTTCTACATCTTCTGTCTCTTCTTCTTTTTCGTCATGCTCCATGTCCTCGTCCATGTGACCACCGTCCTCATCCATGTGGCCTCCATCCATGTCGTAAGCATCCATGTCAATTCCTAGAGCATCGCATATATCCTCAGAAGTCATGTCCGTCATCTCAGCAAGGTTTTCTACAACCTCCATCATACCATCCTCTTTCTGAGACTTTGGAACACAATTAGGAACTTCACCTTGTCCATTAGGGTCAGGCTTCATACCTACCATTTCATATCCATCCCAGCAAGGGTCTTCCTTTTCAATAGAGAATAGCTCAAAGTCATCTGCGAAACTAAGTGTAACCTTCTCCTTTCTCACTCGCTTCTCTTAAATCCTCTACAGATTCAACTTCTTTTACTGTTTCCTCTTCATCTTCTGATTTTATTTCTTCAATTGATTCAGCAAGACTTGAGAACTCTGTCTTAAGAGATTCTACACTCTCTGCAACATCCTTCAAGCCATACTCCTCAGATTCATTTTGTTCTTCTGACATACTTTTATCCTCTATAACTTCATCTTTATGTTCCTTGGTTTTAAAACTATTCCTTAATTCTATTCTCTCAGCCTCTCCAAAAATACTAAACCCTGTAAACTCTCCGCCACGAATCTTACCTTTCACCTCATCCGTAGGCTCAACTCCAACCATCCAACTGCCTTTAGGGACTGTAAACTCGTCTTCATCATAACTACTAGGAAGATTATACGTCTTATCCTCCTTCAAAATCCATGACTCAACGAGATCGCCTTTACCTGTAATAAGCTCATGGTTAGCATCAATTTGATCTGTCTTACCTGCCGCTAAAAAGTCATGGGCAGACTCCTTGATAACCTCTGTAGGAATAACCTCGCCATCCTTATCAACCGCAGAAGGTTGCATTACAGGAGCATACACAACTTCAAACTCCTCATCCAAATCCTTATCCTTCAATATAGGAGAGGTTGACTTAAATCCCTCGTCAGCATCCTTAGCCATTACAAACTTACTAGGTTGACTTGGATTACCTACAAAACTAAATGTTTCCAATCCAAGGTCAGAGAAAATAGCCTCAGCATCATCCTTCAAATTATCATACAAAACCTTTGCATTTTCAAGGTCGTATTCAGCCTCTTCAATAACCATCTCCGCTACTTCATCAGCTTCTCCGTTAGAGAAACCAATCTCTCTCATCTCATTTACCGCTTCCTTTTTGTTATCAAAAGGTAAACCTTGAAAATCCATAACTAATATATACAAAACCTAGCTTAAAAATATACTCCTTCAATCCACTAACTCAATGAATGCAGAAGTCTCCTGCTCCGCATCCCCTTGCCTTACAAAAACACTTACCTTATACTGAGTAGCCTCCAACCCAACCGTATCCCACTCATAGAAATACAAACCCTCCTCATGCTCAACAGGTGTAGCATCGTCAACCACTTTACTACCATCACGTTTCTCAATATTCACGCTTATATTATCAGCATCAGTAAGATTCTCCTCATCCTTAAACGGTAAAGTAGAAAACAATTCACTTTCAAAACGGATAGTATCGCCAACATCCCTCTCCCTAAATCTCTCACTCATTTGGTTCTTCCGCCTCCACACTAAGGTTAAGCACATCCCTCGCCTTTAAAGTTAATCTAAGTGCAAGGCCTCTTACATCAGCGAAACTGAACAGAATATTTGTGAAACTTCTAGGGCTTCTAAACACGTCGATCTTACGGTCAACACTTGAAAATACAGTATCCACAAAACTGGAAACGCCTACAAGAATATCCGCAGAGTTTACAGATTCAATAGTAGAGGAAAACGAAACCTTACTCCTTAAAATATTTATCCTTCTTCTAAACACGTTTGAGAAAACCTCATCCACAAAACTCAAAGGATTCCTAACAAAACTTACGCTTCTATCATTTACAGACTGAATAATATCCACGAAACTTGAAGTAAACCTGTTAAACACTTGTTTACCGTCAACGCTTGAGAATATTGTAAAAACAGATGAAACACCTTCCCTCACAAAACCTACACTTCGATCATTTACAGACTGAATAGTATCTACAAAACTCTTAATATCTCTACGAAGAATCTTAGCTCTGTCAGTAAAGGATTGAATAGTATCTACAAAACTTGAAACCGTTACACCCTTCCTAAACTTAGCTGTATTCGTTGAGAAAATAGTATCTACAAAACTTGAGTTAATCTTACTCAACTTCTTCACAATACTGTTATCAGAGAAAATTGTATTCGAAGATGAATCATTCTGCACCGTATCAAAACGTGCATTATCAAAAGTTCCTACATCAAATAAACCCTGCTCCTCTTTCTTTGTCATAATTACAAGTCAATCGCTTCTCGTATAGCATCCAGTTCCTTCTCATCATATTCTTGTTCTGTCATTATTTTATCCTCATAACCCAGACCACGTCAAACGGTTTTTCAGTGTTAGAAGTGTTGTCGCCGTCCGTATTGAAACTGCCTGTATCTCCCGAAAAAGTATTGCCTTTCAAGATTCTATTGTTGCCGTTCAAGTCAGGAACACTATTGCCGTCCAAAGGACTATCAGCATCGCTTATCGTTTGACCGTTGCACTCAACAAACCTGTTAGGCAAACTCTGGTTGGTAAAGCTTTTGTGCCAAGCAGTAATCCCTGCAACAGGAATCAATCCTTGCTCAAGGTTATCAATATCATCCTGTGCCTGATTCAAAGGATAATTATTATCCGCCATCAAGAACCACCTGTGTCGTCAGGCTGATAATCCTCATCAAAAACAATCTCGCCGCTATCATCTAACTTGAAATGTCGCTTATTCTCTTTCCAACCTCCTTCGAAACTTTTAGGAATAAGATTGTCGAGTTTGGACTCACTGGCTTCATTATTTATTCCTTTATTGCTTTCTATTTGTCCAAAACCTCTCAATCGTTTACTTTGTTTGTCGAAAAGCAGTTTCATTATTCAAATCTCACCTGTGAAAGCTCACCAAACTCTTCAGGATCATTAATTGTATCTTTAAATCGAAGTTCTAAATTGCTGTCACCTGATTGTCCGCTTAAATCAACAGAAACTTCTTCAGAAGTAGTTCCATCAATAGGCTCAATTGTCGCAATTTTACTTCCATCAATAACAATTTCTATCTCTATAATATTAAACGTTGTTTGACGGACTTCCATCTTCAAAGTATTTACATTTGAGAGGTCGTGGGTAAGCGTCCAAGAAGCAGAACCCCCAGAACCATCAGGGTCGCCAACTAATGCATAAGCATCGTCATTTCTTGTAGTTAATACTGTGCCATCACTTGTAACAGATGAATCAATTGTAGTGCCTCCCTGAGCAATTATTAACCCGCCTCCTCCAAAGTTTGAATCTATATCTTGCGTTCCTTCATCAAAGTAGTATTGAGAACTTGTTTTTTCCCAAAGTGTTGTAAGTATGTCAGTTGATAGTAAGAAAGTTCCTATTGCCAGACTTGATTGGCTTACTGTTCGTATTGCTGATTCTGAATTTGCAACTGCATCCATGGCTGTTTTACTTTCGGCAACTGATTCCATTGCAGTTTGACTTGAAACAACTGTGTTTAATACAGATTGATTTGCAATAACTGCATTCATAGCTGTTTGACTTTCGGCAACTGATTCCATTCCAGTTTGACTTGAAACAACTGTGTTTAATGCACTCTGATTTGCAATAACTGTGTTTAATGCAGTCTGGCTTGAAATAATTTCATCCATAGCTGTTTGACTTACAGCCACAGCATCCATTGCAGTTTGACTTGAAACAATTTCATCTAATGCAGTCTGGCTTGAAACAATTTCATCCATAGCTGTTTGACTTACAGCCACAGCATCCATGGCAGTTTGACTTACAGCCACAGCTTCCATGGCAGTTTGACTTACAGCTACTTTGCCTATACCCAAGCTTGAATCAGAGACGTCTTCCATAGAAACCTGAGAATCTACAAATTCGGGTAAAGCACCTGTGTCATCTTCAATTAAAGTATCAAAAGTTTCGTGTTTAGTAAAGTTTGACTGCGTCAAGGAATTATTGCCTTGACTGACTGCACGAGTATAAACACCTTGACCCACACGATACTGAGAATCATAAAACGCATCTTTCAGTGTCCGTTCCATACTATTGATTCACCTGCCCATCTATTTCAAGGTTTTCCATCATTTTATGCATCCGCCTCGTATCCAAAGTTGTTTTCCATAATTGCATCGCCGTTATGAACAGCATCCATCAAGGTCGCTGAATTCGTAATTTTATCCGCCACAGATTGTATCGTCATCAAACCCTCAAGGAAACTGGTAGGTGACAAAAACATCGCCCCCTCATAAACACTTGAAAGATTTGTTTCGCTGTTATTATTATACGCAAAAAGCCCCAAGTTATGATTAGGGTCGATAAAACGGTCATACGCATCATTTTCTGACTCAAAAAGATAATGTGTCAACACTTGCGAATTAGTGATTTCGTCAGCCATGTCTTCGTTGTTCTGCAAGATATAGTCTATCCAATCATCCCTATTCCTGATACTGTTGAAAGACTGTTTAAAACTGACAAGACCTTCCAAGTCACTAATCCTATCCAATCCCCCACTGACTTCAGTAAAACTCAAATTACTTCCATCAGTCTTCAAAAACTGTCCAGAAGCACCGTTACTACCATCTAACTTAGTAATATCAAGTTGACTCTCATCTGCTTGAGGGTTAAAAGGCATTTTTAGATACTACCTCCTGCAACCCTACCTGTCACAAACCAGTTCTGCCCATCACTTTGAAACTTCAAGGCTTCAAAATCACTGTCTATAATCGCAGAGTTTTGACCGTTGATAGTCTCTGCATTCTCAGTATCTACAGTAATATTATTTGCAGAAGCATTACCAGCCTTATCTAAAACTTTTACAATACTCCCTTCATAAACATCTGCACTTCCTAAAGTTATTGTAATAGTATTGGAGGATGTATCAACCATTATAACTTCATTATTTGTTACAAGAAAATTGGAGGATACATTAGGAGCAACTTCATGACCTGCATCCTGCAACTGATTACCATCTAAATCTAAAGGAGCTTCTAAAACCGCTCCACCTACAAGATTAATATTAGCTGTAAACTTGTAATCCAATGACTCGTCAAAAGCATCCAAACCAACAGAATTAGTTTTAAGCATGGTAGAAGTTATAGCATCCGCTGGAAGAGAATCACTGCCTGTAGATGCATGGCGACTGCCATGACCTTTCAAATCTGCAATGAGATTATTATACTCATTAGACTTAATCAAGTCATTAGACGTTTTAGTTGAATCAAATGCCATTTAATACACCTCCAAAACTACAGCCTTAAATCTGCGGAACTTCAATATCGTGATCAACTACAAGCTCATCGTCATTCTGCTGTAAAGTCACAGATGTAAATGTCTCTCTTGCAGTAACAGGTGAGGCAGTTGAAGGGTCGCCATTATAGATTCTTGACTCATCAAAAGTATCACCACTGTTAACATCAGCGTTACTTGGTGAAACTGTAATCTGGACTGTATAAGGATTATTACCTGCAACGGTTGTGACGGTAACCCTCGAATCTGCTGTAGTGGCTTGAACCTGCGAAGTGCCTGAGTTAAGTAATTCAATACCGTTGAAAGTGTTACCTGTTCCGTTAGGGTTGATAAATTCCAGTATATCCGTATACGCTTGGGTCAAAACCTGAGCCATTTTTTTGTTTAAACCTCTATACAATTATATTATAGCTCCCTTGTTAAAAAGTTAAGCCTTCATCCAAACCTATCAAGCAACTTCTTGGAGAAACTTTGAGTCCTACGCCTATAAGTAGTGCCTCCATCCCTGTTCTCATAATCAAGTTTTGTAATCAAACCCTTGTTATACAGGAATATCTTAGCCTTCATCCAAACCCTTAAAGCACCGTATTCGTATTTCTCACTGGGTTTTTTGCCTTTATCCTGCATACTATACACCCCTATGGTCGCTGTCTTCCACATCTTCCACGTCTTTAAGCAATGTATCACACCTGCATTGAATACCAGCTTTTGAATCACCTGGATATGCCTCATGTTTTACATTCCTGCCCTCATACTCAACCTCGAAATCCTCGCTAGGTTTCTTCCAAGTGCCATCCATCTCCGCATGAGCAGGACGAACCCTGTCATCACCTGCGGTCAACCAAACCTCCACATACTTGTCACTATGCTCCTTTGCAAACGCATTTCTTGCCTCACCGTTAGCTCTCTGCAACTGGTCACGAGCAATAACCTCAGCTTGATTCTCCGTAAAGTCATCAGCCTTCTCCTGTATCTTATCTCTAATCTCGCTAGAAGTCATACCGTTCTGCCATCCCTCACTTATAGTATCTCTAATATCACTTCTAATCCGTTCACTGTAATCATTGGAGAAGCTCATATCCCTGTCCTTAATCCGCTCCTTTACAGGGTCTTTCTCAACACTTAACCCTGTAGCATCCATAGTAGCTTCTAACCTTTCAACAGCTTTATCTGCAACCTTCTCCAAGACAATATCCTGTAGCTCAGTTGCAAGATCAAGATCACCTAGAATCTTATCCATGACTCTCTGCAACGAGGCACTATTCTTCTTATCCTTAGCGAAACTATCAATCAACTGTAAAACCTGTTCATCACTTAACAACTCATTGAAGAACTGGGATGTATCCTGTTTAATCTCTTCCTCCAACTCTTCTACATCGCTAGGTTGAACGCCAAATTTATCCCAGTCACTTGTATTCCGTAAACTCTCCTTAGAAGATTTATCATCTCTAACATTCTCAAACTCCTCTGCCTTAGATTCAGCCCACGTCTTACCTGCGTCACCTCCCCACGCCTTATACATAAGCCAACCACAATCCTCCTGCCTTGTATCTCCTTCATCAACACTGGCATTACCTTCACTTCTATTCAAAAATGAAACCATGCGGTTGATAGTATCCTCGCTTAAACTCTCTCTATTATCCAACTGGTTAGCTCTCTCCCAACCAGTCCTAGTGCCACAATCACCGTTGTCATAATCACTGTTCTCCTTAGCATCTAAAGCCATCCTTGCTTCATCAGCTACACTCTGCGGAGGCTTAGTATCAATATCCTCCAAATCCTTTTTATCTACTTTTTTTTATCCGTCTTAAGCTCAGCCTGTAAACTACCGCAAATCCTCTTAGCATCTTCCTCACCGTAACCATCCTGCCTCATCTCTGCGGTGCATTCCTCAAAATCCTCCCAAGGGCCGAAAGGCTTACCTAAAACACTTTTACCTGTAACCTCCTCATAACGTTCATGGCTTTCACCTGGCATGTAAACCATCTCACCGTCATCCGTTTCATGCTCATGGTATCCTTCAAGCCCTAGTTCCTCAGCTCTTTCTAAAGCCTCTTCAACCGTATCAAACACGTCATCCTGCTTCAAGAAATACTTAGACATTGCAATCTCTTCTGGGTCAATATCCTGTCCAACAAGGTCAGTCTTATAACCATCCTCCTCCTCACCCTCAAGACTATCATATCCTATCTGTTCACGAGCTTCACCACGAGTGATCAAGTTACTGTTAAACTCTCTACTTACTCTCTCACTTATACTTCTCTTCTGCTCCTCACTCATGCCAGGCTTAAACTCCCATCTTATATCTGTTCCAAAATGAGGGTAAATCAAGTTATCATTAATCCATCTCTCAACCTTCTGCATATAAGGGCCAAGAGTATTAGATTCAAAGTTTTCTCTCTCAGCTCTAAACGTGCTTCTATTCACTCTCTCAGGTTTCAAACCTACAACACTCATAGGCACTTGGAACTCAGATGCAATCACCTTAGCATACCTTTGCATCCTCTCACCCATTTTAAGTTGACTCCAATTAACACCTATCTCTTGATACTTGGCATTAGAATCACTGATATGCATTAAACTTTTGTCAGGCTTTCCTTTACTTGAATCAATCTCTCCCTGTAAAGTATCTAACTCCTCAATATCTCCGTCACTGGCTATAAACCCTGCAACTAAAGCCCCTCTACTCCAAAACCTTTGCTCCTGCTCCATAGTCAAATCCATTAACTGTAGGAAGTCCTTTACAGGCAAGGTAGGAGGCATACCATATCTCCTGTTGCTCCTTGGATGTAAGTCACTCCACATAATCTCAGCAGGTTTAAACTCTGTCACACCTTTGCTACTACCCGCAGAAGAGGATGCATTATAGCCCTTGTTCTTATCATACTGGTAATAATTAGCAAGGATACCTGTCTTACCATCAAATCCCTTAGTAAATGTTTCAGGTGCAGTTGTCTTCCAGTGAATCAAATTAGGATTATCGCTTGTAAGAGTATCTCCCTCATAGTCATTAGTAGAGAACATTTTAACCGCACACATACTACCTACCTCTAACATATCACTTACAGCTTGAATCAAAACATCAGACTGGTCTTCATCTGGATTAGGATTTTTGATCATGGCACGAGCATCATCCGCCACATCCTTAGTAGCCTTATCACCGTCCTTATCCTTTGCTACTCTCTCAAAAGGATTATACTCTTTCTCAACCTCAGGGTTATCATTCTCTACAATTTGACCTGGCGTATGAGCAATCTCCTGTGCAATATTATTTACAAGCATCTGCACCCATGCATCATCCTGTGCCAAACTTCTAATCTTCACAGGGTTAAAATCCCATCTAACGCCGTTCCTAGGTTCAAACAACCACTTATACTCAGACTTGTATTTAGCTTTCTCATCCTTAGATGCAAACGGATGAGTTATGTCAGAAGTATCTTTTGACTCTCTTCCGTAAATCATTTGATGAAGATTACTTTTCTTAAATTTTTGACCTCCAACCTCTACCTCATCTTTACTGGAAGACTTGAATTTGTCAAGGATACCCATAATACAAGAAAAGAATGTGAAGGCTACAGGTTTAAGACTTTGGGTTAAGTTCTAGCTAATTCCTCAAGCTGGTTGATTCTATCCTCCAACTTGTTAACCCTGTCCTGACTTACAGGCTCACCTTCTATGAAATGCACTTCAAGAATCCTGTTGATAGATTCCTGTTGCCCAAACTGTTCTATAGCCTTCTGCACATCGTCACTTAACCATACAGGTTTACCGCTCATTTTATTTATCACCTCCATTCATCTCATAGATACTTACATAATGCTCCTTCATAGCTTCTACACATTGCAGAGCATCTTCATCTCTAATCACTCTGTGATACTCGTCTTTACCCCAATAGCCATGAATCACATTGTTAAACAGGTCAAGTTTTACAAGTGGCCCTCCACACGTCAACTTAACCTCCATGCCTCTAACTTGATGGCTGAGATTTGACTCAACCTTTACACCAAGATTCTGCATATCATGGATAGCCTCCTTGTCCTTAAGAGATTGAATATTAGCCTCAACCTCTCTCTTCAAGTCCTTGTTTGATGTCATTGTGTCATCTCCTTGTATCTGCACATTTGACATCTTTTCCTCATACCTGTAAACGATTCACCGCATTCTCTGCAAATCTTATACTTAATCATTGTATTCATCACTCTCCATTCTGTCACAACTATGATGCATAGGGTCAACGTTAGGCCTGTCACACCATGGACAGTCCATAGTCTT
>AKVG01000022.1_pt1 | contig 10414 bp, 17 predicted proteins | sample 248631 | NCBI WGS metagenome assembly AKVG01 (sample SAMN03295113, study PRJNA81851) | hypersaline lake metagenome | isolation source: aqueous lake water sample, post-0.1 um filtrate containing the viral fraction | place: Australia: Lake Tyrrell in northwestern Victoria
ACAGTCACCGTACTGAACGAAGAAGACAACACAACATTCGAAATGTATTCAGACGGCAATATGGGGGAGACAACGCAGAACGTTACGGTAAGAGAGTTTGAAGACTTGAGAGAGGAAGAAGAAGAAGATGAGGAAGAAGTAGCTCAAAGCACGTTCGCACTTGAATACTTGAAAGATATAAGAAAAGCCTGTGCTAAAATTTCAAGTAACCGTGACACGGTAACGTTCAAAGCCGGAGTTGACTTCCCGTTACAGGTAGAAGTAGAAAAATCAGGTAGAAAAGTAGAGTTTGTACTTGCACCACGAATCGAAGAATAAGAGGTTGCCAACACCTTTAAAAAAGTTAAACCGAAAAAACTGTAATACACAGGAGGCACAACAAAATGGCAAGATGTAGAACAGAAGCACAGAAAAAGAAAGACCGAAGACGGAGAAGAAGCTTGAAAAAACAGCACTCCAAAGGAATAACAAACACCAAAAACCCTAACAGATACGAAGGGAAAGACAAGGAATAACCCCTTTTTATAAAAGTTAAAACCGGATTAAAACAATACGAGGTGACCACACACTATGTCTGAAGACGAAGTTTGGGAATCCACATCAGCAAACCGTGTAGAAGTAGGAGGATACACAGAACAAGTTGACGGCGAAGTCGAACAGGAAGACGTGAAAAGAGTAGCGTCCGACAACGGCGTTAAAAAGTTCAGACCTCACGATGAGGATGGACAGCTTATCGCCAAGTCCGACTTCCCATACGATGGGGATGTCCAAATCAGCGAGTACAACGAGAACGCTTAAAAAGCGTTCAACTCTCTCCTTTTTTATTTTAAACAAAGGGTTTAAAAAACTTTACACTAAACACTATACTAAAGGGGATACACCAAAAATGAGACTCGGAATCCAAATACGGAAAAACGACAGCGGATACAACTACGTTCAGATAGACTCAAACGACTACGAAAAAATCGAACAAGCACTGGGAGAACAAAGAAACATATCAACAGGTACATTCGGGTACGACATAACAAACGAACAAAGACTTAGAAACGTTCTCTCAATGCTTTACGACAACCACGCCCAGTTCTACGACCACATCGGATTTGAAGCCAGTCCAGAACACGGCCCGACAGGACAAGACTTCAGTACATCAGGCTTCAAAAAATTTATGGAAGAAGCATTCAACTGTACAGCTTACCGACCACTTAGAGATATTTCAGGTGAAGACGCTTTACAGACCTTCTGCGACCTGATAGCAGAAAGAATAACAGAAATCGTTGAAAACTACGAAGACGACCTTATACCGGAAGAAGAAAACTTTGTAGCACACAGCACAATAACGGTGGACGCAGAGCCGTCAGGCAAATTAACCGACCCTGAAATATTTGACGAAGCAGTAGTAGTTACAAATGACGGCGCGAAAAAACTTCAAGTACAAGACGTAGAAGACGCAGAAAGCCTTGAAGACGTCAAAAACCAAGTAGAGGAAAACACTCGACACGTCTACGAAAGACAAGTAGAAGCACAAGTTGAACCGTTGAAAAAAAGAATTTCAAACCTTCAAGACAAACTTGAACAGGAAAGACGGGAGATGATGGTTAAAGGAATCCAAATGGTTAACGAACTGGATAACTGGAAAGTTGAAAACGGTTACCTTGTATACCAAGAAACAGTCAACCTTCAAACCGCACAACTTAACCGTGACGACAGCGAGCCAACAGAGCTGACAGAAGAAGCAAAGGAAAAGTTTTACATCAAAAACTTGAAAGTACCGATTAGACAAAACATTCGAAGTCCGAAGTACGATGACGCATACCATCCACACGCATTAAGTTCAGGGAGTTGTACGGGCGACTTTAGAGCGGAGATGAGTGCGGAAGGATTGCAAGACGTAGTTGAACAGATGCAGCACGCCGACCTTCACGATGCCAGTCATACAGATGCAGAAAGAGAGTTGAAAAATAACTGGGATGACTACATTAAAACCGATGAAGACGGAGAGCCAGAGCAGACAGAGGTATGGGAAGCAGAATGAAGGACTTACCAGAAGGGTGGGGAGCAACAGAGAGAAACAGCGAACAGCAATACAAAGTTCTTCTACAAACCGGAAAAAGAGAAGTCAATTCAGGTCTATTCGATTGATAAAAGGGTTTTTAAAGCTTACCGCCGAACACAATACTAAGGAGGACACCACAAATGACAGACAACGACATCTACACACGACAACACGACCTAAACCTTGACGTACCTGACACCGTCACCGTGATAGGAGTAGGCGGAGTAGGAAGCTGGGTAGCACTAGACCTAGCACTCGCAGGAGCAAGGAAAATATTCCTTGTAGACCACGACCACATCGAACGACACAACTTAAACCGCACACCATTCACCGAAGCACAAGTAGACATGGACAAAACCCAAGCAGTAGCAGAACTAATCACAGAAAGACGTATGGACACAGAAACAATTCCAATCACAGGAAGGATAGAAGAACAAACAGGAAGCTTCAAAGAAGAAATAGCCGACAACCCTGTAATAGACTGCCGTGACCACGCCAGCGAACTACCTGACGGAATAGAAGAACAAGTAGTGCTGACAGCAGGTTACGACGGATTCGAGTTCACGATACATACAAACCCTGACTACGGAAGTGTTTGGGGAGACGAAGAAACAGAATACGACACAGTACCAAGCTTTGTAGCACCAGCACAATTCCTTGCATCAGCAATCACAACAATAGCGTGTTCACCACAGCTTAGAGACGGAGAAGAACAATACAGCACAGGAGACATGAGAAACCTTTTAACCCGTATTTTAGATGAAGGTGACGAATAATGACACAACAAAAAACAAAAAAAGACGACGACAAACCGTACCCAACCAACTACGAAGACGTTGAACCAATCACAGACGCAGATACATGGCTTAAAAGCCGTGAACCCTCAGAAGTAGCAGAAGACGCAGAAAAACTTCACGCCTACCAACTTGAATGGCTTTTATACGTCTGCGAAAACCAGAATAAAATGGCGATGCTTAGAGCCGAACTGGGGCAAAGAGATGAAGACGATTACTACACTGGTAACTACCAGCAGAACTCATCCAGTAAAAGTTCAAGTTCAAGTTCGGGTACGGCAGAAGTATGGGATTCAGGTCTCGAAGTAATCGACTCATTCAACGACCTTACAAAACATTTAATCGGTGCAAAAAGCCTTGAACAATACGCCAAACAAGAACTTGACGTAGAAAAAAACAAGGTTATCGTACCGGAAAACGTCAGGAAAACACTTGTATCCGTACAAAACCAAGTAAACGCAGAATACGGAAACCGTTGCGAATTCGGAGTCCTGTTCAAAGGAGAATGGACGGACGAAGGCTTCAAAGTCTACAACGATTACGTAATCCCTGAACAAACTGCTTCAAGGGCGCACATCAAATACACGGAAGACTTGAAAAAGTACCGTGACGAAGGCTACATAGTCAACGTACACAGCCATCCATGGGCAGGGAAAACAGCTTCATTCAGTGGGACAGACGACGACCACGTCAACAGCCACTTCAACGTAGCACTGCTGTTCGGAGGGAAAGCAGAAACAGTTGTAGGAGGCATAGCAAATGTAGAAGCAGAAGACGGAGTTCAAATCCAAATCAAACCCGAGATAAAAGTTGAAGAACCGGAGGAAGAACTTCCAGACGTAGACATAGAAAACGTAGAAACAAGGAAAAGAAAAACAACGTCTTCCAAGAAAAAGAAAAAGAAAACAGGGAACAAAAGGGCTTGGAGGTCAAGGAAAACAGCAAAAGGTTTCTACGGAGACGAGAGCAGATATCGTTCAAAACAGGAGAAATACGAACTCCCTGAAAGCCCTGAAGAAACAGAGGACGAACAGGAGACATGGGAAAAATATCTTGAAGGACACCCTCACTACTGATTTCCCTCCTTCCTTTTTTACTTTCTTAAATGCGGTTTACCTAATTGTTTCTGTGAAAAAATTTGAGAAATGGCTTGCTTCAGTTATAGCTTCTTTAATTGTAGCATGGTTTAAAATACTGGAAAATTATTTAAAAATGGTTTTCACCGTTCTTGAATCAGGTCCGAAAGGTTTTTTCACGCTTATCTTTCTCCACGTGTTTCTAGCCTTGTTTTTAGCAAAGGGTTTATAAAAGTTAAACCACAATTTACGTTTACCGATGAAAAAAACGCTCGCAGCAATCATTTTAATTTCGTTTATCGCTTTAGTAATTGGGTGGAACGCTGTAGCGCCTGTACTTCAACAATACGAGTTGCAGGTTCAAGCAGCTGAAGACATCAACAAAGAAACAAAAACAGCTGACTACGCCATGAGACAGAGAGAATGGTTTGCACAGCAGAGACAAGACATTCTAGGAATGAGGCAGAAAATAAGGAATCAAAGACAGCAAATCAAACAGTTCAAGGAAAGACACGAAGGAGAAATGAACGACCTCAACTACATGGAGCAGAAACAGTTAAACCGGATGACAAACCGGCTTCTTGGCTACAAAAACCAGCACGTTACATACGTCAGAGATTACAACGCCAAGATGAACGTCAGCTACCAAAGACAGTACAGCGATGAACTACCGCTTGAAATGGAAGAAAAATTCTGGAATGGAGATTTAATCCCATGAAAAACACACACAAACTTTTGACAGCACTGGTAATCAGTTTAACCCTGACAGGAATCGCATCCGCAGGATGGTTCGACGGAGGTGGAACCCAGTCGAAAGACGGACTTTCAGGAGAAGTAGACACTTCAAACGTAGAAGTAGGAAGCACGTTCTGGACAGAAATGGGGGCTACAGAAGCTAACCATCAAAACCTTGTAAAGTCAGAGCCAATCCCTAAAATGGAGGACAGTCTTGAAAGGGAAAACCTTATTCGACGTTACAAAACGTTGAACGACCAAAACGAGGTTTTCCACGTCTACCTGTTAAGCTACGGAAAAGTAGTTGCTTATTACACAGCACAAGGCAAAGTCAGTTCAGTTAACTCGAAATTGACTCAGCCAGAGCAAATCGTTAAAGACGGTGACGGCTCTTATCAAGGCGAACAGAACGACCACGTAGTTTCAAGTCCGCAACTTGACGGAAGCTACGGAACAAACGGAGACGGAAAGTTCTTCTTCGACACCAGCGGAGCATACATCGAGACAAACATGAACTACATTGTCTCACAGAGACCGCTCAACATTCGAACCCCGCCCGTCATCGAAACCAGTGTAGAACAAACCACGAAATAACCACATTTTTTTATTTATCTTTTTTTAGGTTTAAACTGTTCGTGAACTGTTCAAAGACATAGGTTTAAAAAAGTTAAAAACCAAATAAAGCATATTACTTCTCAAAGGTGAAAACCTAATCATGAACAAACAAAAAATTTATCGGTACGGAAAATACGCTGCAACGGGAGTTGTAGGTATCGGAGTAGGTCTTGCAGGTTATGCTGCAACCGACACTCCAACACAAAACACAGACACTTATCAAAACCTAGAAAAAGAACTTACACAGGCACAGCAGAACGCTGACAACTTCGAACAGCAAGTAGCAGACCTTGAAACAACAGTAACAACGAAAGAAGGAAAAATTTCAAATCTGGAATCACAGGTCACACAGTTCGAAGAAACAGTTACACGGCTAAGAGAAGAAAACGAAGACCTTGAAGAAACAATTGCTTCAGGAAACGAACGAACAGGTATCGTAGACTACTTCCCTGTATTCACAGAGAACACAGACGTAGAATACGATGTAATAACTGTTGAATCTGTTGATGACCCAGCAGACGACCTTGACGGAGTTACAGATTCAGAAGGAGACTACACACAGATTGATGTAGAAACAGTAGACGGAGACGAAGGACACGAATACGACGCAACAGTGGTCGAGTTCGAAGAAGCAGAAGATGCAGATGACTACGAAGACCACGAAAGAGACTATGTAGACGAAGTATCATTCTCCGCAGACGGAGATGAACACACAGTCGGCGTATCAGTTAAAGAAGTAGACGCAGGAGAACTTGAAGACAAAGCAATTCAGATTGAATACGAAGACGACGACGTTCTACAAGACGTAGATGACGAAGACGAAATTGAATCTGTCGTAGTTGACGGAGAAGACATCACAGACGAAATAAGCGATGTCTACTTTGAAAACAGTGGAGAAAGACTTGTAATCGACTTCGAAGATGGAAACTACGTCAACGAAGAAGACGAAATATCTGTAACGTTCAGCGAAGCAGATGGAGACGAAGCACCTGAATGGGTTAAGGTCAACGGCAACGGCGAGTACGAGTATGACCAAGACGCAGACGAGTTCGTATTCAGAGATGGAAACACCGTAGTTACCGGAGAAGGATTCGAAGACGACACAGGAGACGAAGACGACTACGACGCACAGTACAACGAGTTCGTAGCTCAATACGAGTAACTCCCGTAAGGAGTCCCTTTTCTACCCCTTTCTTTTTTAAAAGTTAACACGTAAACTATTGTATTATGGAAGACGAGACTTCTCGCAGTAATACTATCTGTAGTCTTTCCAGGATTAGGACAGCTTATCAAAGGAGAAATCGGAAAAGGAATAGCCTTCATGATAGGCTTCATAATCAGCATCCCAATCGGACTGCTATTAGCCTTCCTTATAATAGGGTTTTTCATCCCGCCAGCAATCTGGATTGTCAGTATAGTAGACGCTGCACAAGAATAATGTTTCCCTTTTTTTCTTTTTTTCTTTCAACAGTTTTATAAAAGTTAAAACCGTATTCTTTCTTAATGAGTGAACGTTACCATAAAGAACTAGGGTTTCCCGAAGACGTAGAATTTCCGACAGGGATAATGATGCTGTACTCGACACAGCACGCACGTAGAGAAGCAGAAATGGATAGATACGGCTCATTCAACCTTCCTACACGGCAGGAAATCACGCAGGAAATGTACGAAAGAAACCCGGAAAAAGCAATAGGAAACAAAGACACAAATACCGAGCCACACATTTTCGAGATAAAAGTGGAAAACGGAGAAATCACACGTTTCGCACTTAGAAAACACTTAGACAGTGAAAGAGATAAAATCCTTGTAATCAACCCTGAAGAAGAATGTACAGTTACAGCATGGAGCAATTTGAAGGACGACCCGCATAATACACTTGATGAAAACAGGTACGAAAAACCTAAATAAGGTAACACAATGAAAGACGAAAAACTAAGAGAGATAGGTAAAGAAGCACTTCAAAAAATCTACGAAGAAGCAGAACCCTCAGCAGACTTCCGACAAGACTATTTAAACGCTGACCCTTAGAACATGAAAGATTGATGGAAATATTTGAAGAGGTTAAAAATGAGTAAACTTTACTGTGAAACATGTAATACACGCACAAAATTCAAACCGTTTCAAACAGGATTGTTCAAATACAACGGAGAAACAGTAAAAGTCTGCCGAAAATGCGGACATCTACGTACAAAAACAGAGATACGTGTACCGCAAGCAGAAATAATTCATAAACCGACGCAGACCAAATACAAAAACATGGAAAAATGAAAGAAGACTTTGAAAACGAACACCCTTTCTACGCAACAACAATAATAACCATGATACTACTATTCGTAGCAGTATTCATTTTAATAGCGCTTACAATAATTGTAGCAGCGATAGCTATACCGCTCTATCTGCTGTATCTAGGAATTAAATCCGGCAGTATAATAATAGGGTTTATAGCTTTAATAACGGCTTTACTGCTTTGGTTCTCATGACAGAAGAAAAATACGAAGCATTAAAAGAAGACTACGTTGAAACCGGTAGATACGGACTGCTTTACATCGAACTCAAATACGATTTAGAAACAACCCGTACAGAAGCCTTAAACGTTACAAGAAAACTGAGGAAAGGCGAAAAAGAACAAGGCTTAGAAAAACTGGCGGAACTACTTGAAAACAGTTAACTATTTAAAAGTTAAACACGTATAAAGTTTTTTATGGAAGACGGCAACTTGAACCTCCACCTTTTACTGTAGATTTTTCTTTCTATGTTTAGCCGTCGCCAAATCCCCCTGTGTTTTTTTCTCTAAAAATATTTGAGGTTGTGGCCGAGTCAGGTCGAAGGCACACGGTTTAGGCCCGTGACACAGCGACCCCTACCGCAGGTTCAAATCCTGCCAGCCTCACTATGCCTATAAACCAATTACAAGACGTAAACGGCGAAGGAACAACTCTCGTATCTTTACTGCTTCCAGCAGACTACAAAATCTCACAGGCAAACCAAATGCTTGTAGAAGAAATAAGCGAGTCACAAAATATCAAGGATAAAAACACACGGAAAAAAGTAGAGAAAGCATTGAAGAAAGCACGGAGCCAACTAAAAAAACTAGGTGAAATACCTGAAAACGGTGCAGCGATTTACACAAAACACGATAAAGCAGTTACACATATACCGGAAAAAGAATTGAACCAGAAACTTTACCGTTGCGACAACAAATTCCACGTCGAACCCATACTTGAACTTGAACGAGACGACACACGTTACGGAATCATCCAAGCAGACAGGGATTACTACAGGGTAGGCATGGCAGACAAGACAGGAAACACGACCCGACTCCGTGAAGGCACATCCGGCATACCGTCAAAGCACTCCAAAGGAGGTCAAAGTGCGCAGAGATGGGAACGTTACCGTGCAGAGAAGAAGAAAAACTATGTTCGGGAAGTCAGTGACACCGCCCAAAAACACTTCCTCAAAAAACTAAGAAACAACGAACTACTCGGCATAATAATAGCAGGTACACTAAACAGAGAAATCAAAAACCAGCTAAACCAAGAACTAACAGAGAAAATTGTAGCTGAAACCGGCGAAACACAAAACCTTGACAAAGCCTTCCGACAAGTCAAAGACAACCTGAAAAACAGGAACGAACTTGAACTAGAAAAAGTAAGTGAAGAGTTCCTCACCAGGCTAGCAACCGAGCCAACACAAGTAGCATACGGCAGAGAAGAAGTAAAAAAAGCCGCAGAAATGGATGCAGTTGAACACATGATTTGTCCAGAAGGCCAGTATGTTTAGCATACAAGAAACCGTAAAACAGAAGGGCGGGGAAGTAACCTATTTTGAATCAGGAATCGGTGAAAGAGTGCGGAACATCAACAAGTGTGTGGCACTACTCCGGTTCAGGACAGGTTTATAAAAGTTAAACCACAACAATAACTTACAGAGAGTAAAGGAAAAAAGTTCACCCAAGGCTAAAAAAAGGCGGAGGCAATTGGCCGTATAGGTTCAATTGTTGAAAGCCGGTCTCTAATTCGGTGCGGGATACCGAGGTGAGACACCTTGAACCTTAACCGGTTCAGCACAAATCCTGTGCGTCAGTGCTTCCGAAAAGCGCCCATCCCTACTGTGGGAAGGGCTTAAAACCGATGAAAAGGAAGATGGAAGTGGCGGCTCAGGAGGTGGGCAGACACCAAAACCTTTACCAATTTACTGGGTTGGGAGAACTCGGACCGGGCAGTGAAAAAAGCTGCTCAGGTTAAAGTCGGCTCACGGCATACCCCTATTTGAAGGCTATTCCACGAGAGGTGGACTGGCGTAAGTCAGACCCGAAGCTATAGAGACGAGGGCTGCGACCGTATCAGGTTTCGTGGCGTTGATTGTGGAACGTAGCGGAGGGAAGCCGAAGACAGGCAGGCAAATTAAGCCTGTACGGGCGTGCAAGCACAACTTTAGAAGAGCCATGTGCGAAGGTAAATCTGAGTTTAGACGCACAGAAAGCCGCTCAACCACCAACCCTTTTATGTCGGAGTAGTGTATACCTAGATGCACAGCACCCGTGACGACCAAGTTCGCAACTTGTCTACGATACGGGATAAGCACAGGTCGCGCCTGTGCAAAAAGCAGGAGACGGTGCAAATCCGTCCTCCGACACTATGCGGGTGTAGCCAAGCGGTCAAAGGCAATGGATTCAAGACCCATTCCTCGCAGGAGGTACGCAGGTTCGAATCCTGTTTCCCGCACTTAAACCCATGAAACGATTTTACGACGGACAACTCCTTGAAAGAGAGGACTACGAACGCAAAACCTATTTAGAGTTCGAACGTGAAGACGGCGAACACATGCAGGTGCCGGAAGACGACATCGAGTTCAGAGCAATCTGCGAAGTATGCGAAGAAGTAATAAAACCTAGTGAAATGGCTAGATTAGGAGTCCAGACCGCAGTATGCGAAGAACATTTAACCGAAGAACTTAAAGAAGCTAAAAAAGGTGATGAAAATTAATAACAGCAATCAATGTATGATAGCAGGCTGTACCGATGAGAAAAATATGTTTAGCGAAACAGTATGCTCTTGGCATAGAGGAAACCTTCTAGCACATCGAGTACATCCTCAATGAGGCTGTAGCCGAGTCAGGGTCAAAGGCGGGCGTAACCAAAC
>AKVG01000008.1_pt1 | contig 10148 bp, 19 predicted proteins | sample 248631 | NCBI WGS metagenome assembly AKVG01 (sample SAMN03295113, study PRJNA81851) | hypersaline lake metagenome | isolation source: aqueous lake water sample, post-0.1 um filtrate containing the viral fraction | place: Australia: Lake Tyrrell in northwestern Victoria
TCGGACACCGTGCCGACGAGTTCCTCCACGTCCGCAGCCAGGGCATCCCGGAGGGTCTCCACGTCCGCCTCGACCGTGCCCAGAAGGACGTCCACCTCGGTCCGTACGTCCCGCACGGTCCGGTCCACGGACTCGTCGACGCTCGTCTGAAGAGCTTGGACAGCCCGGTCGATCTCCCCGGACACGAACCCGGTCCCGGGGAGGGTCCCCGATCGTACCTCGTTCGTGATGGCCTCACCCACGTCCGCCGGGTCCAGGGTGTTCTCGACGACAACACGGATCACGTCGTCGAGGGTGGGGATGGTGAACGTCACGTCGTCGAGCCCGGAGACTCCGGGGATCGTGTTCAGCTCGTCGAGGGGAATGGTGACGTTCTGGACCATGCGTTACCCGTCCCAGGGACCGAACGGGAGGCGTTCCAGGGCGTCCGGGGCGGCCACGGCGACGACGCCCGCCGCCAGCAGGAGAACGGTCTCGTTGTCCACCCCGTCGAGGGCGAGCACTCCCACCATGACGGTGAGTCCGACGATCCCCGCCACACGTGTCAGTTCCTTCTGGTTCACCGCTCTGTGCCTCCCATCTGCTTGTCCGGGTCAGCTTCGACACGACGGCGATACTCCTCGTTCACCCATGCGCACTGTTCGGCGTCCATCTGGACGGGAGCCGCCTCCTGGACGGCCTGCACGTCGTCGTGTGGGCACCCCTCGCAGTCGGACATGACCTCGGCGGCCACGTCCGGATACGCGGGGTCCCATCCGACCGTCCCCGTCCCTACGTCTCGTTCGTACATCGATCAGTTCACCTCGAAGCCCGACACATACACGGCGTCTGCTGAACTACTCGCCCCCCCGACCAGGGTAATCCCGTCGTCTACTACCATCTCCGTGGTGTGCGCGTTCGGTTCTCCACTCCCGCCAGAGTCTCGGACCAGCTGCTGTGCGCTACCTCCGTCACTGATCTCCAGCGACTCAGCGCTCGGGACCACGACCGTCACCTTCTGGACTGAGCCCATGGCTGGAGTATACGTCTCGTTGTCTCTGAGCAGGACGGTCACAGAAGTGTTGTCCACGACAACGTCCGTCATCTATCCCACCCCCACGAACGCCGCCGCCAGAGCGGTCTCCTGGAGTCGCTCCTCGTCCAGTTCCTCGGCCTGGCTGTCCGTGTCCGGGTCGTATCGCGGGTTCACGTGTCCGGGCGGAGTACTGAATCCCATCGGTCACACCTCCCGGGCCGTGATACTAACCCGCGTCGTGGTGCTGGTTCCGTCCGTGGACTGGTGATCGACCTCCACGACCGTCCCCTGGGACAGCGTGGCCCCATCGAACGGGAGGGACGTGGCGGTGGACCCCGTCACGGTCCCGAAGGCCTGCCCATCGATCACGACCTGGACCTTACCGTTCGACTGGACCGAGGCGGAGATCTCCTCGAGGCGACCGGTCCGGCCCGGCGAGACCTGGTAGGTCGCCACCGTGGAGAAGGACGCGGACGATGTGGTGGCCTCGGCGAGATCCCCGGCGGCCTCCCCAGCGCTCCCTCCCGGAGACTCCACGACGAACCCGGTCCCGTCGTGTTGGAGGTTCATGCTCAGGACGGGCATCACCCCGTCCGTGAATTCCAGGTCCAGGAAGTCCGGCAGGAACTCCTCTCGAAGCTGGAGCCGGCGGTCCGTCCCGTGGGCCGTCTCTGCGACGTTCTGGCCGTCCTGACGGATGGCCAGGTCCGCACGGCCGCGTCGCTCCTCGACTTCCTCTCGGGACCGCTCACGACCGTCTGTCCGGTCGCGTGTCCGGGCCACGGTTAGGACCCCGCGTCCACCTCGTCCACGACGAGGTAGATAGCCATCTCGTTCGTCCCGCCCGACTCGTCCGTCCCGAGGGCGACCAGTTCCGTGTCCGGCTTCGATCGTGTAGTTCACGACCAGTCGCTCCTCGACGGTGGGGAACGCCTGCGTGTCCACCTCGTCGATAAGGGCCCGCTCGTCGATCTCCACGGTGAGCTCCCCTTCGGACTCGGTCCGGGCGTATAGCTCCTCCACGTTGAACACCTTCCCCTCGCGGGGCGTCTCCCGGCCCAGTTCCGTGTCGGTGGCGTTGGCTCCCACGTCCGTCTTCAGCTCAAGGACTCGGTTCACCATCGTCAGGAACCTCCGGGGGTCCGACGGTAGAACACGGCGGCCACGTTCACGACGGTGTCCGCTGCACTGCTCGCCGTGTCCGTCACCTCCACCTCGACGTCCAGTTCCTGGCCAGGGGTGAACGTCGGTGGCTCCATGAACACGAACGGGTGCGTGCTCAGGTCCTCGTCCGGGTAGTCGAAGTGGCCGGCGTTCACCCGTGCCGACTCACGGGCCAGAAAGTCCGTCTCCTTGGTCTGAAGGCGGACGTTGTCCAGGGTGTGGTCGGCATCCGCCGCGTCGTCGAGGTCGACGCCCAGAGCCATCAGATCGAACTCGAAGCCCGACGGTGCATCCTCCCCGAATGGGAAGTCCCCGAGCGTGTTCGGGTTCACCGGGGTTTCGATCTCCACCACCTCGGTCGCCCCGGCCCCGATGTTCTGGGTTTCCTGTCCCGACGAGATGAACGTCCGGGCCTTGTTCCCCGGGGCCCCTTCAGTGTCCTGGGCGATCGCGTCCGGCCCCTGCTCGTCGTAGATCACGGTGGCCGACCCACTGTCCGTGTCCGTGGACAGAGACAGTTCCTGTCCCTCGGGGATCTTCACGGTCGGCAGGTCCATCCCGGCGTTCCGGAGCCGCGTGATGAACGTCTCAGAGCGGTCACGGAGGGAGTCCTGGCGGAGCAGGGTGTCGTCCCCACCGTCCGCCTGGAACGCGAGCATCGTCTCCTCGCGGATCGTGACGGTGGCGATACTGTCCGAGTTCGCGCCACCGACGCCGATCCCGAGCACCTCCAACGACTCACCGTCCCGAGCCTCCAGTTCCAGGGGGCCGACCGATAAGTCCTGTTCCTCGATCCGCTTGTCTGTGATTCCCATATGCTACTCCTCCTGGGAGTTACCCCTGCCGACGCTGGTCCGCCAGTGCGTTGGCCACCTCGCGGACACGCTGGATGTTCGTCTCCACGTCACCACGTGGGCCACGGGCCGACAGGGACAGGCTCTCGATCGTGTTCCGGAACGGTTCGAACCCGGACTCGAAGGCGTCCGTCCCCGCCTGGACACCCTGCGAGAACCGCTGGCCCCCGACTTCGAGGGTCTTGTCCTGCCAGTCGGACACGGGGTCTTCCACCCCGGACTGGAACGTCCCGTTACTGATGGACTCTTGCACACCCTGCTCCCACCGGCTCACTGCTTCCAGCGTCGCGGTCTGTTGGTCCGAGGTGGAGACGGTCCCGACCCCATCCTCGAAGTCTCCAGCCGCCTGCGAGGCTCTGTTTGTCCACTTCTCTCCGATGTCGCGCGTACTATCGATCTCGACCATTCTGGGACTCCGGTCCGTCGTACGGCGGTGGGACGGATGAATCTGAGTCTCGGGGGGAGGGGACTGTGAGACCGTCTCGGGGGAACCGGACCCCCGCCCATACCGTAGGTACTAAGTAAGTCCCGTACCTACGAGTGGGTGGAGGGAGTCAGGTCATGGCACGGACACGCTACCGGATTACTGACAGCAACGGCACGGAAGTGTACACCACCCGGTGGGCGGTGGTCGCCGAGTGGGCGTCGAGGAACGGCCGCACCGTGTACGCTGAGACCACTGGGGAGTGAGGACTCCCCCGGCCCCGGATAGGGGTTCGGGCTGAACGACCGTCCCGGACCCCACGGAGACCGAAGAGATGCCACGACTACGACGGCTGTACGTCAACGGGAACAGTCTCGTCATGTCCATCGATCGGACGACCCGCAAGAAGATGGGTCTGTCCGAGGGGGACACCGTGACTGTGGAGGTAGAGGACGACCAACTAATCGTCGAACGTGCGCCTGAGGAGGTGCAAACCAATGGGTGAGGCCACGGACTACCTCAAGCGGATGGACGTCGCAGCGCTGCCGGACGGGTCGGTCTTGGTAACGGACGTCCGAGTCCGGGATACCACGGCCGACGTGCGGAGCGCACGCGTTCACCTGCCGACCATGCACATCGAGCAGCTTGAGGAGGGTGCGGATGGGAACGCGCTCCCCGTGAACATGATCTACCACAAGGTGGCGGTCTCGCTGCCAACCGACCACGCCAGCTATCCGGACCCCATCCTGGAGTCCTTCCAGCTGGGCACGAACGAGATCGAGGAAACGAACGAGATCGCTGCGGACGCGTCCCCAGCGGACGGGATGAACGGGTCCGGTCAGTCCCCTCTCGTCGAGTCGAAAGGCCCGGTCCAAGCTCTCAAGGACGAGTTTGAGACCAACGGGTACGATGTGGCAGAACTCGACCGGGTCGGGGACGAACTTCACTTCGACGTGTATCACGACAACTTCGAGAAGGTGAAGGCACTCGGTGGCCGGGACTCGGTCGCTGGGTACAACGGTGAGGTGAACACCGTCGACGTCGACGACGTGCCCACGCTTGTCGACGAGGTGCGGAACGCATGACCCTGCGGTGTAGGTGCGGTGGAGCGGTCCGTATGACGGACTCCAACGGACGGACCGACCCGTCCGAGGTTCGCCGCGAGTACTATGACTGTGTGGACTGTGGTCGGTCCGGACAGTTCACTCTCCTCCCGAACGGGCACTACACCATCCACGGCTGTCTCGACAGGGGGGACCCATGACCATGTCCGATGGTGACGCCGAAGCGTTGTGGGATGCAGCCCCCACGGTGGAGGGGACTGACTCCTACGTCCGGCTTGTCGTTGCGACAGGACAGATGAGTATGAAGTCCGTCCACCTGCCCGCCCGTGACGGGGAACTGCCCCGGTGTTCCGGAGTTGAGGGATCGGGGGTAAGGGGATACCCCAACGTAACATGGACCGAGCACTCGTATCCTATGGGATGGCTGATCGACGAGCGACTGTGTCAGTGGTGTCTCAGGACTGTCCTCAAGGAGGACCAGGATGGACAGTGACGACGAGGTGACGGTCCTGCAGCGACTCGACGCGATGGACAGCCACCTCGCTGACAACCTCCGCACGTTCGTCGTAGCCGACCGCCTTCCGGATGACTGGCTGTCCTACGAGGATGTGGCCACTCCCCTCAGACTGTCCGGTGGGACCCTGGTTCTGCAGATCGAACCCAGCGGAGGGTACGCGACCCGTTGGTACCGACTCGGGGACGACGACCGGTTCTACGAGCGGTTCCCGGAGGATAGCCAGGGGCGAGCAGTCGTCCCTGCTCAGGTGTGGGCATCTATCCAGGTGCCAGCAAACGCCATGTCCATCGTGCCCGTCGAGGCCACTCCATTCGAGGAGGATCACGATGCCTGATGAGGAGCACTTCCGTGCCCTGTCCCGTGTCCAAGACCACACCTGGACAGAGACGGACAGGAACGGGGTGTACATCGAGTTCACCTGCACCGTCTGCGGGACCGATATCCGGTTCGTCCGCGGGTGTTCAGAGGTGGGAGGCCACGATGACTGAGTGCGACCACGTCACCTGTTCCGACGAGGGTCGGACGATGGTCTGCCTGCCGGACGGAACGATCCGGGTGTGGTGTGGCGGTGACGCTCACCGGGACGACGTGACCGTTGGCCCCATCCAGATCCTCGGTCCCGTTCCGGAGACCAACCACGTTCAGCGTCGGTTCGACGAGTAGTTCCCCGGTTCCTTTTCTTTCTCCACGGACGAACACCGTGAGTATGTCCACACCGGACACCACGGACGACACGCTCGTACGACAGATTCCCATCGGGGATCTCCTCGCTCCCACCCACGACGTACGGGACGGACGGAGTGACCAGGACGTAAGCCGGCTTGCGCGGTCACTCGAACGGTCCGGGCAGATCCATGCCCTGTATGTGGTCCCCGCCCGGGAGAGCGCCAGTGGAGTCGAGGGAACCTGGAGTGAGCTCTCCCTCGACGAGCGGGCAACTGCCGCAACCTCGTACCGGATCGTCGACGGAATGACCCGGTGGCTCGCCGCCCGTGAGCTGCACTGGAGTACCATCCGCTGCGAGGTTCACCGAGAGGAACCGGAGGATCAACCCCTGGTAAGCCTCGCCGCCAACGAGGATCGCGTGGACATGACCGAGTTCGAGACGGTCACCGCTATCCACGATCACTACCGCCGATCGGGAATGACCCAGGAGGAGATCGCCCAGCGGGTCGGAATGTCCAGGTCCCGGCTGTCCAACCTGTTTCGTGCCCTCGACGGATACGATCCCACGGTCGAGGCGTGGCAGAACCCGGATGTGCCTGTTCGAACCGGGCACGTGCTCCAAGTCGAACGCCTCGAGACGGATGCGTACAAGGGCATGGCTCACCGTGATCTGCTCACCAACGAACGGAGCCTCGGCATGTTCGAGGAGGTTGTGGACCAGCTCCTCCAACGCGAGCGGGACGAGATGGAATCAGTCTCTGAACAGGTGGCCGAGGAGGGAGAGGAACCGGACGCAGACGAGGTCAAGAGCCACGTCGATGGGAGCGGGTCGGGGAACGTCCGGACTCCCGCTGATGGACAGACAAGTACCGCTGAGCGGAACGATGGGGCTCCGGTGAACAACGATCCGGTCATGTGCCTGCTGACTGGGGAGGCAGCAGATCGGAAGGTTGCTCTCCCGGTCTCCGAGTCGGCGTACGGGCTTGTCGAGCAGTGCAAGGAGCAGAACGTCCCGCTGTTGAACGCTCTCGAGGACGACGACTGAGCCGGTGTTCGGATCGAACTGCGAACGCTTAGCGGTCGCGGCGGCGGGGCGGTGCGGTGCGAGCCGTCGAGGTCCCGCCGCGAAGCTGGGCAGAGCCCCGAGCAGAGCCGTCCAGACCCGTCCAGGGAGGCGTCCATCCCGGTCAGGGAGTCCGTGCCCCCCCTGGGAGCCTCCTGCCCGTGAGAGCCTCCTGAGCCCGTCCCAGGAAACCCCAACCCACTCCCTGGGGTGCCTCCCGGGGCTTCAGGGTGTGCCTGAGAGGAGCCCCCCCACCCCCCGCCCAGCGTCCGCCGAGTGTCCGAGGTTCGATCCGAACATCCTGCCCATCCAGTCCAGGACCTGTTGTCGTTGTGGAGGGGGAGGGAAGGGGCGGGGACCCGACACGACACCTGGGAGGACAGGACAGGACAGGGAGACGGACATGGACCGCGAGAGCCGTCCCTGGGGTTCCCTCGACCACTACGCTTACCCCGATACCTACCTAACGGACAGGTGCGGCTGGCTCCTGCGGCACCTTCCGACCGTACTAGGGTCGTAACGTAGCTTGCTACCAGTCGGTACGGGCTGTACGTACGTAAAGGTGTGGATACCCGAAGAGAGGGAGACGTGGGAACAGGCCGTTGACGGGAGGCACTGGGATGGGGCACCCTCGTCCGGGGGTCAGGAACGATCGAACGGAGAGTTGGCGGGAGTCCTGGACGCCGTCGTCCGGTCCGCGCGGGGAACGAGATGGATACGGATGCCGGTCCCCTCGAGGGCATCCTGGACGTCCGGGTGGGCGCGGAACGCGACACCGACGAGACGGAACGTGGACCGCTCACCGGGGTCCGACCGGAGTAGGTTGGAGTACGAGACCAGCTGCCCAGCGAACGAGTTGCGCAGCCGGGACTTGAGTTCGATCACCTCTGTGGTTTCAGTCCGGTCGATCACGGCGTCGATCTTCAGCTTACTCAGATCGTTCGCCAGCTGCGCGAACTCGTCGGGGACGCCCGTGATAATCTCCCCCTCACCGACACGCACCTGGGTGCGGAGTCGTTGCACGTCCCCGTCGCCCGTGTCGACAAGATACCCACGGAGGAGTCGGCTCTCCTCGTCTCGAAGCCCGGGGTAGTCCTGCCGGATGTACGGCTCCGGAACCTCGGTCACGTGAAGGTCTCCGTGGGTTCCGAGTCGGTCACAGCCTCCACGTCCTCCGCCTCGACGTCGAACCCGAGTTCGTCCCCGAGGAACAGGAGCGTGACCTTCGCGTCCTCGATGTCCCCATGCACCTGCCGGAGGTACTGGATGATGTCCTCCTTCCGGTCGGGGTCTTCGAGTTCGTCCGGGATCTGGTCACGGAACGAGACCATGCTCACAGCACCCCCCGGTCACGGAGAGCCTGAAGCACCTGGTCTTGGAGATCCGCACGTTCGTCCTCGTCGAGATCTCGTGGAAGGACAGGGTCGTCCTCCGAGTCGTTCGCACTCATGCCTGGATGCGACTACGGGCTGCGTCTACAAAGCCCTGAGCCGTCTCGACCGACACCTGGGCCACACTCGCTACCCGCTCGGGTTCTGCCTGGGCGAGGGCCGACACGGTCCCGATACCGACGCCTTCGAGGGCTGCCGACCGGGCGGGCCCGATGCCGATGATCGTCTCGACGCCTTGCCCGGTGGACGTGTCAGACGAGGCGAGGCGGTCGTCGGCGATGTCGTCCAGATCGTCCCCTTCGAGGAGGCGGTTCACCACGGACTGGTCCAGTCCGGCCACGGCGGCGATCTCCGTGTAGGCGGCCTCGTCGATCAGGCCAAGGCCCAGGGCCTGGCGGAGATCACCATCCAGTTCGTCGAGAGCCTCCTCGGCGAGGAGCCGGGATACCTCCACGTCCTCGCGTCCAGGTGTGGCGAGTTCCTCCCCGGCCGTGGACAGACCAATCAGACCCGAGGAGAACGCGGACAGCGTGTCGGCCTCTGATGGCCTCTCCCGGGCGTTCCCCGACAACTGGCCCCAGCGCTCCTCGAGGGGTTCCCGGAGCCGGTCCGCCTCCTCGGGAAGGGACTCGGCCGCCTCTGCGGGGGTGAGTTCACCGCTCAGGACTTGCTCGTCCAGCTGTGGGACGGCCTCCTCGAGGACTGTCCGCTCCTCGTAGAACTGGGAGGTTCGGGGAGCCTCGTCCAACACGTCCAGGAACAACTCCTTGGCGGCTTCGCTGATACCGGCCCGGTCCAACTCCGCATCGATCGTGTCCGTGTCCGGGAGCACACCGTACTGGACGGGGGTTTCGAGGAGTTCCTCGGGTTCGAGGGCCGAGATGGCCACCTCTTCGAGCGTGGGCACGTCTTCGGGACGGATGCCGTACCGACCCAGATCGTCCAGGTAGTCGGTATCACTGTCCTTGTTCCGGAGTTGTTGCTCCACCACGTCGTTCAGGTTGGCATCCTGTTCGCGGTATTCGCGGTTCACCTCGCGTTCGAGGACTGGGACGACTCCCTCCCGGACAGTGGTCTCGATCTCCAACCCGAGGACATTCTCGAGTGCGAGGAACGTGAGAAGCTGGGAAACGAGGAACTGGTGACTCTCCAACTGCCCGGCCGACCCGGTCTCGAGTGCGAGGGTGGACGCGAGTACCCCGCTGGCTTGTGCCACGGCGCCACCCTCAGCCGACTGGATGGCCTCGCGGACGTTGCCATCCTCTTCGATATCATCCGGTCGGATTCGTTCGAGGATGAGCTCCTGGGACTCTTCTGGCAGTTCCCCAACGAACGAGAAAGCCGTCTGCTGGGTCTCCTCGAAGGCCTCGGGGATATCGAGGGTCACCTCCTGCTCTCCCTCCGGCCCAGGGATAGTCGCCTTCCCGGTGCGAAGGAGTTTCTCGAGGGCGGCCGCCGACTGTTCCGCGCGTTCAGCGCCGATGTCCTCGGCTGTCTGCTCGTACGCGTCGACCACGTCCGCGAACGCTTCCACGATCTCGTCGAGAACCATGTCCGTCAGTCGTCCCGTCGGCTCCGTAAGCGTTCCTGCGTGTCCGCAGAGACGCCTCGGTCCAGACCAGCCTCGATCACCCCGGCGACGAACGCCACGGGGTCGGAGAACAGCCCCGCGTCGTCGACGGTGGGCTCCACGGACAGAACGGCATCCGTCACGGTGGCCTCGAGATCCGCAGGGAGGCGGTCCAGGACTGTCGTCACGTCGTTCTGAACGCCACGCACCTCGTCCCGGACGGTCCCGACCACGTCGCCCAGTTCCGCGAGCGCGCCGGAGACACCGGACACAGCCTCGTCCAGTTCGTCCGTGGACTCGTCGATGGCAGTGGTCACATCCTCGCGCACGTCTCCCACGGTCGAGGTGAGGGAGGTCTCCACGTCCCGAAGGGTGCCGACCACCTCTGCCTCGACGAGGTCCGCGAGGGAATCGAACTCG